>OCTX012282997.1_pt1 | contig 69879 bp, 61 predicted proteins | sample 1539691 | NCBI WGS metagenome assembly OCTX01 (sample SAMN02144231, study PRJEB22623) | gut metagenome | biome: sheep rumen | host: Ovis aries | place: New Zealand
GGAGAGAGAGGGATTCGAACCCTCGGTACGGAAATTAACCCGTACGACGATTTAGCAAACCGTTGCCTTCAGCCACTCGGCCATCTCTCCTAAATCGCATTGATTGTAGGTATTATATCAAATTTTCTGTTCGCCGTCAACGAAAACCGCACAAGTTTTCCAGGTTTTTCTGTCGAGGATGACGAGGTCGGCGGTGTAGCCCTTCTCCACCTTGCCGAGCGTATCGCCAAGCCCCTGCTCGATCGCCTGGTTCCAAGACGTGGTTCTGACGAGATCCTTGAGCGGAATGCCGGTTACTTCGTGGACATTCTTGAGGCCGATGCCCATCCAGAGCGTCGAGCCGGCGAGGTTGCCGCCGTTCACGAGGCGCGCTTCGCCGCCCTTGAGCAACACATCAAGACCACCCATCTGGAACGCATAGCCGTCCTTGCAGTGCGAGCAGCGCAGAGAGTCGGTAATCATCTGGATGTGCGCAAGGTTGCGGCGCGTGAAGATGAGCCGGAGCATGTCCGGGCAGAGATGGATTTTGTCGCAAATGACTTCGGTATTGAGATCCTCGATGAGGAATCCGGCGCCGACCATGCCGATTTCGCGGTGGTGCAGCGGCGTCATCTGGTTGCAGAAGTGCGTCATGTGGCGAAGACCGTTCTTATACGCCGGCATGAGGTCGGCCAGCTTCGCGCCAGTGTGGCCGACGGATGGCACGACACCGATCTTGAGGCAGTCTTTGGCAAACTTGGCCCCGCCTTCGGCTTCGACCGCGTAGGAGATTTGCTTCACGGGGAAGACCTTGTTGATTTCCTTCAATTCCTTGATCGATGGCTTGCGCACATACTTGGGATTCTGCGCACCGCAGCACTTTACATTGATGAACGGGCCTTCGAGGTGGATGCCGATGATCTTCGCGAACGGCGAACCGGCCTTGACGTATTCGCGCGCATTCTTCGCGGCGGCAATAAGCTCCTCGTGCGAAACGGTGAGCGTAGTCGGCAGGAACGAGGTGCACCCCTCCTGAAGCTTGCCCTCGGCGAGCTTGAAGATCGCCTTGGGGTCGGGATCGCAGAAGTCGCACTCTAGCGCACCGTGGGTGTGGACATCGATGAATCCGGGCATGAGGTAGTTGCCCTTCGCGTCCACAAGCGTATCGCCGGCTTTAGGCTTTGGCGGCGCAGACTTGGAGACTTTGGCGACCTTGCCCTTCTCGACGACTACCGTGGCTCCGGGCATATCGACGCCTGGAGAAATCACATGCGCATTTACGATTATCGTTTTCATTTTGCTCCTTCTTTCATTCGGTTGGATTGTTCGGTTTTATTCGTAGACTACCCAGCGCTCGCGCTCGCGGCACTTCGCGAGAAACTCCTTGGTCGTGCGCCAGACGACCGGCGAGAGCAGGACGAGCGCGACGAGATTCGGGAAGGCCATGAGACCGTTGAAGACGTCGGCAAGCCCCCACACGACGGAGACTGTTAGATACGGGCCGATGGCGACAACCACTATATAGAGGAAGCGATACGCCATGATGATGCCCTTCTTTTTGCCAACGAGATATTCGAGGCAGCGTTCGGCGTAGTAATCCCAGCCGAGGATGGTCGTAAACGCGAAGAACCCGAGCGAGATCATGATGAAGAGCTTGGCGACATAGTTGGCGTTGGGCATGAACGCAAGACCCTTGGCGAACGCCTCGATCGTGATGTTCGCGCCTGCGAGCCCCAGCTCGGGACGCCAGGTTTCGGCGAGCACGATGGTGACGCCCGTCATCAAGCAGATAATGATGGTGAAGAAAGTCCCCATCATGCAGACGAGACCTTGGCGGGCAGGCTCGTTCGTCCGCGCGGCGGCGGCGGCAATCGGGGCGGAGCCGAGCCCGGCCTCGGTCGCGAAGATGCCGCGGGCGATGCCCATCTGCATGGCGATGAAGATGGAGCCGATCGCGCCGCCCGTAGCGGCCATCGGGTTGAACGCCGAGCGCACGATAGTCTGAATCGCCCACAAGATGTTCGCAAAATTGCCCAAGATGATGAAGAGGCACATCACGATATACATAACGGCCATGAACGGCACGACGAATGTGGATACCGTGGCGATACGCTGGAGTCCGCCGATGAGCACCGCCGCCGTCGCAATCGTCACGATTGCACCGGCGACGACAACGCACAGCGGATATGTAGTGCCGAAAAGATGGACGCCGGTGGATGCGTCGGCGGCGCTGAACGCAGGATCGAAGAACCGCTGCACCGCCGAGGTGATGCCGTGAATCTGGGTGATCGTGCCGATGCCGAGCAGCGCGGCAAGCGTGCCGAAGATCGCAAACATGACGGCGAGCGGCTTCCATTTGGGTCCAAGCCCCTTTTCGATATAGTAGAAAGGCCCGCCCAGCACCTTGCCGCCGCGATCGACGGTTCGATACTTGACGGCGAGCAGTCCCTCCGCGTATTTCGTGCCCATCCCGAAGAACGCGGCCACCATCATCCAAAAGAGCGCACCGGGTCCGCCCATGCCGATGGCAGTGGCGACACCGACGATACTGCCCGTGCCGATCGTGGCCGAAAGCGCGGTGCAGAGCGCACCGAACGCCGAAACCTCGCCCGTCGCTTCCGCACCCTTCTCGGTGCGCACCATGTAATAAAACGCGCGCTTGAGATGAAAGAGATGCTCAAACCGCAAGAACGAGGTCACGAGGATTCCCGTGAACAGCACCATCAAAATGAGCGGCAATCCCCACACATAACTATTGACCGAATCGACCAGTGCGGAAAGCCGCACCAGCCAATCGGTTGTTGCCTCAACTGTCGCTGCAGTAGTGTCCATAATGTTTTTTCCCGGGTTGTTTTATGGAATCTTCGGCGTCAAATGCAGGCGGTTACTTGTCTTTTTTCAGCGTCTTGAGCGTAAGCCCAGTGAGATCCTTGCCCTTCTCGTTGAGAACGAACGAGGCGATGGAAGCCACGAGCACGCACACCACAAGCCCGATGCCGCCCAAGAGGAACGGATGGAACTTGAATCCGAAGACGTCGCAGTGGAGAATCTCGCAGCTGAAGCACACGAAGTAATTCGCCGCAAGTCCCAATACCGCCGCGACGCCCTTGATGCGCGGCATAAACACGCCCATGAAGAAAAGCCCCGTGAGGCCGGCCGTAAGCATGGCAATATACTTGTTGAAGTTGTCGAAGAGTGCCGACGACTCCATGCGGGCGAGAGTAAGCGCCGCCATGATGCCGAGAATGCCGACGATATACGTGCAGATCTGTCCGCAGCGAATCTGCGTCTTGCCGGGGATGCCGGGTCTGAAGCGCTTGATGAAGTCGGTCACAACCGCAGTCGAAGCCGAACTCAAGTTGGCCGACAGCGTGGAGATCGTCGCCGCGAACACCGCCGCAATCACGAGACCAGCGAGCCACGGCGGCATTTCCGTCGCCATGAAGATCGGAAGCACCGAATCGCCCTTTGGCATCGTCACATCCATAGCCGAAGGATTCGAGTGATAGAACGAGAAGAGCGCCATGCCGATTCCGTAGAAGACGACCTGCGCGAAGACGCTCATGCAGCCGTTGAACCAGAGCGAACGCTTGGTGGCATTTTCGTCAGGGGTCGCGATATAGCGCTGGATGACGCACTGGTCGGAGGTGTAGGACGAGAGGTTGGAGATAAGCCCCTGCACCGCGACGACCCAGAACACCGGCTGGGTGAGAATCCAGCGGAAGTCCCACATCGTATTCTTTTCGTATTCATCGGCGATTGACCAGAATGTCGCGAAGTGAGCCCCGGAATCTCCGGTCTTCATGATGAGGAGCACGAGAACCGACACCGCGCCGCCCATCAAGACGATGCCCTGCACAAAGTCGCTCCAGATCACCGCCTCAAGTCCGCCAAGCGAGCAGTAGATCATCGTAAGAACGCCGCAGATCAAGATGCAGGCATCAATCGAAACTCCCGTCACCGCATTGAGCGCAATCGCCGGCAGGAGCGTCACTACCGCCACTCGGCACACCATGAACACGACGAACGCCGCCGACCCGAAAAGCCTCACGCCGAGGTTGAAGCGCTTCTCAAGATATTCATACGCACTGGTGATTCCGAGGCGGCAGAAGAACGGGAGATAGTAATAAATTGCAACCGGCGCCATGCCGATGATGAAGAACGCCATTACGAAGTAGCGCCAGTCCTGCAGATAAGCCTGGGTAGGAATCGCTATGAAGGTAATCGAAGAAAGCATCGTCGCGAAAATCGACATGCCCGCTACATACCACGGAATCTTGTTGCCGCCGCGGAAGTAGTCGTTTTCATCTTTCTTCTTGAAGATGAAGAAGCACGCCATGCCCACCATGAGCAGCGCATAAACGCCGACGACCGCCCAAGCGGTGGCGCCGAACTTCCCGGTCTTGCGGAAATTCGCGACACTCACGAGATCGGTGCGCACTCCAGGCGCAAGTTCGCCGCCGGCCAAGACTACGCGATAGCTTTCCGGGGTCTTGCCGCCCTTGATTGCAAACGCCGCACCGCAGCGAGGCACATCCATCGCATCGATCGCACCGTATTCGCACCAGGCGTCGGTCACACAGTTGTATGCCCAAACTCCGCGGTTCCATCCGAGCTTGGCAGGGTCTACCTCCTGCGAACCGCCCGTAGTGCGCGCAATCCAGCCATCCTTGCCGAAGCCGCCGGTCAAGATGATGTGCTGATGTCCGCTAGGCTGGACCGCCGCGCCGATTGTCGTCAGTCCTTCGGGAAGCGGTGCGAGCACTTTCCACTCGCCCGTGGAAAGCACGAGCGCATGACCGTCGCTCAACGGCGCAAGCGTCTCGGCGTCGAAACCGCCATAGACGACCAGACGCTTTTCCTTTTGGTCGCCATTCTGGATCGCGGCGACCAGCTGGCTGCGGCGAGGACCGGGCACTTCGCCGACTTCAGCCCATTCTCCGCCCTGCGCGCCGGAACCGAGGTCGAGCTTCCACACCTTCTTCTCGCCTACTACATACACGGTATTGCCGTCTGCCGCCGCCGCGCCCATTGCAACCGGCTCAGGGAGCGAAGGAAGGTTCTCAATGCCATCGGCGGTGATGAGATAGGCGTCGGCGAACTTGGTCGCGCCGTCCGTGCCGCCGGCGGCAAAAACGCCGCCCGGCACCGTGACGCTCACACCCTCGCCCACGCGATGCGGCAACTTGCCGGTGACGCTCCATGCGCCATCCACGCCGCGCATAGCAATATCGTCGCCATACACTTTCTTCGGCGGCTGACCGGGAACGACGGCAAAATCCGTGCCGCCTGCGAATACGAACCGTCCATCGGGCAAAAATCCGCCAAATGCGCGAGCCGCGCGGACAGGCGTCTTTTCAAGCGGATGCCACTCAATGGCAACAGGCGTCGCCAAAATGAGCGACGCCGCAATTAGAGAACTGATCATTTCTTGAGTATCTCCTGGGATTTGATTGTGCAGAAACGGATTTCGCCGTTAGGCCCTTCGAAAATAATGCCGACATCCGGGGTCTTGCCAGCGCCTTTTACAAGGCACATGTCGCTGTATTGCGTGGCACCTGGCTCGATGCAGAATCCATCGCTCCATGTCTCGCCGTCATCCCAACTCGTGCGCAGCGTGAGATTGTTGCGCCCGCGAGATTTGCAGTTGGAGAAAAGGAGAATGCTTTCGGGATACTTCTCCTTGCCGACCTTCTTCCCCGCCAACTTGCCCAGCGGGTAGGACATGAGTTGCGCATTGCACGCCGGATCGAGCAGATTCGCATCCGAATGCCAATCCCAACTCTGGCCGCGGTCGGACGAAACGAATATGTCGCGGGCTCCGGCGCTCTTGCGCGAATTGATCATCCAGCGGCCGTCGGAGAGTTCCACGACCTTGCACTCGTCGCCGGGTTGCGCCGTGGGATTACCAATCGCCTTCCATGTCTCGCCGTGATCTTCCGACCCGAACAGCGCAACGCACTTGCCGACCCACACGATCGTGTGCAAAAGCGTGCCGTCCTTAAGTTGAACGCCCGAGCCTGAAGTAATGAAGTTGAATCCTCTGAGCCCCCAACCTTTAGGCAGGATATCCTTCGTGATTTCCTTGGGTTCGCTCCATGTCTTGCCGTTGTCCTCCGAGCACTGCATGAACTGCTTGTATACTTTGGGCTCTTTGACATATTCGGCCACATTATAGAAAAGGAATATCTTCTTGGCAGTCTGGTCGACGATGAAGCTAGGGTCGCTGCCCGCCCAAGTCTCTTCGCCCGGCTCCCATTTCCAGACATGCGACGCGACTTGCGGCGTCCAGGTTTTGCCGCCGTCCTTGCTTGTGCGGATCATGATATTGATTTTCTGCCACGGCTCGCGGTTGAGATCCTGAAAGTGATCGTGCCTGGCATCGATCGCCGCCACGAGCGTCTTGCCGTCGGGCGCGGTGCACAGCGCCGGAATGCGGTATGTGTTAACTCCCGCTTCGCCATTCTTCCACAAAACGACCGGCTTGCCGCCGACCGTTTTGACTTTGCCTTTTGCCGGCGCAGCATTAAGCGATTGCGCAAGCATGCCAACCAAACCCCCGACGAGGGCAACAGCAACAAATATTTTCGTATTCATACTTGTATTGTATCAAAAATCCAGCAGAAAGTCAATTCTGTCGAGATTATGGAATATCCCTAGTGTTAATCAGGGTGATGCGCACGACCACGAAACGACACGAAAAGTGGAAACTTCCTGCCGAATCACACCAAACCGGCGAAGCAGTCGGCGGCGGCGGCAGGGAGTTCCACATGCTCCACGGCGCCGGAATCGACCAGCTCGGCAAACTTGGGGTCGATCGGCAATCGCGCGGTTCTCTCGATCTTGAAGTGGTCGGCCAAGGCGTGGAGCTTGGAATGTCCGAAGAGTTCATGCACTTCGCCGCACTTCGGACACTCGAAGTAGCTCATGTTCTCCACCAGCCCCAAAACCGGCTTGTTCATCATCTCGCACATCCTGACCGATTTGCCCACTATCATCTCCACGAGCTCCTGCGGACTGGACACGACCACGACGCCATCGACTGGTATCGACTGGAATACGGTGAGCGGCACATCGCCCGTTCCGGGCGGCATGTCGATGACAAGAAGATCGAGTTCGCCCCAATGGACATCCGTCCAAAACTGCTTGACACAACCCGCGATCAAACTCCCGCGCCAGACGACGGGTTCATCGGGGTGTTCGATAAGCATGTTGAGACTAATGATCTTGATGCCACCATTGGACATTGCAGGCTCGATGCCTGCTTCCGTCTGGAAAGTGCCGCCCGCGATTCCGAAGGCCTTGGGGATCGACGGTCCGGTTATATCGGCATCGAGAATGCCTACTTTAAGTCCCTTGCGCATGGCGGTGACGGCGAGCATTTCAGTGACGAAACTTTTCCCGACGCCGCCCTTTCCGGAGGCGACGGCAATCACGCGCTTGATCTTGGACTCGCGGTTCAATGGCGCGGCGAAGTCGGCATCGGCCTTGGAAGAGCATGCGTTCTGACATGTTGAGCAATCGTGGGTGCATTCAGACATTGACTTGTTCCTTTCAAATTCTTGGAATCGCCGCCAAGAGTCGGCGTGTATAGTCACTTTTGGGGTTGGAGAAAACTTCTTCGGTTTCGCCGCAATCGACAAATTCGCCCTTGCACATGACGCACACGCGGTCACAGACATTCTTGACGACGGCGAGGTCGTGTGCAATCAGCAAGATTGAAAGCCCCAATTCCATGCGCAAATCGCGCAAGAGGTTGAGGATGCGCGCCTGCACTGAAACATCCAGCGCCGACACCGGCTCATCGGCGATCAGAACCTGCGGCGAAACCGCGAGGGCGCGGGCGATGGAAACGCGCTGACATTGTCCGCCGGAGAGTTCGCGCGGATATTGATCCAGCACCGCATCGCTGAGCCCGACTTGCCGGAGCAGGGACGAGGGGGAGATCGCGACATGCGGCGGTCGCGGAGGACGCATTCTACCGAGCGCCTCTGCGATGGCAGTGCGTATTTTCATCCGGGGATTGAGCGACCCTACGGCATCCTGAAAAATCATCTGGACGCTGCCGCAGGAATTGACGATTTTGCCGCCGGAGGGCTTTTCCAGTCCGATCAGCGTTTTGGCGATTGTGGACTTGCCCGAACCCGATTCTCCGACGATTCCCAGAATCTCGCCCTTTCCAAGCGTGAACGACACGCCCTTCACGGCCTCGAAGTCGCCGTATTTTACGCGCAGATTTTCTACTTCGAAGACATTTTTCACTTCAGAAGCGCCTTCTTGGCTGCGGCCAGCGCGTTCATGCGTTTGGCGATCGATTCCAACGCCGCCTCCTCGCGTTTGCGGTATACTTCGTGGTCGATTCCCATCGTCGTGCCTTCATGGCTCTTGGCGGCGACGGCGCGATCCGGATCTTCATCGACCAGCCGTTCAAGGTGGTCGCGCACTTCATGGTAGGCATCGCGCCAAGGCGTTCCTTGCGCAACCATCCTGAGCGCGACATCCGTCGCAAACACTCCGGGCGAAAAAGCGCGGCGGCAGGCGTCGGCGTCGCAAGTCATGCCCGCGACGACCTTGGCGAGGATGCGCAGAGTGGTGCGCGCAATATCCATCGCCTCGATATAAAGGAGTTTGCAGTCCTGCAAATCGCGGTTGTAGCCGCCGGGCATGGCGTGCATCATCGAAAGCGCCGCCGTAGCCAGCCCAGCGCTTTGCGCCGCCTTGGAGCGTACGAGTTCAAGCACATCGGGATTGAACTTCTGCGGCATGATCGAAGAGCCGGTGCAATATTCACGCGGCAATTTGAAATAGCCGAACTCCGGCATGGAGAAAAGGATCATATCCTCCGCGAGCCGCGAAAGCACGGCCATCACTTGCGCGAGCGCACAGACAAGCGACGCTTCGCATTCGCCTCTGGCCATAGACGCCCCGAAACAGTTGTGGATCGTGCGCGCAAAGCCCAGAAGTTCCGTGGTGCGGCTGCGGTCGAGCGGCAGCGGCACGCCATAACCGGCCGCGCTCCCGAGCGGATTTAGGTCGGCGAGACTATACGCCGCCTCAAGATTGTGGAGTTGATCCATGATCATTTCCGCATGGCCCGTAGCCCACATCTCTACTGACGACGGCATCGCCGGCTGGAGATGCGTGCGCCCAACGAGCGGAACCGCGCCGACGGCGAGGCCGAACTTGCGCAACTCCGCCGCCAACGCGACCAGCTCGCCCTCCGCGCGCAAAATCTCGTCCTTCATGTGCAAGCGCACGTCTACCGCCACCTGATCGTTGCGGCTTCTCCCGGTGTGGATCTTTTTGCCTAGATCCCCAAGCGCGTCCGTGAGCATACGCTCCACGGCCATGTGCACATCCTGATCGTCCACGCGGATTTCAAACTTGCCCTCTCTGGAGAGTCTCACTATCTTCGCGAGTTCCTTGCGCACTTTCGCCGCCTCGGACTTGGTCACGACCGGCTTCTTGAGTTTCATTTCCGAGAGCATCGTGACATGCGCCGCCGTACCCATGCAATCCCATTCCACGAGCCGCATGTCGAGAACCGGATCCTGTCCAACCGTGAACGCAAGGATATCCGGATCTACTTTGTTGTCGGTAATCGTCTTTTTCATTTTTCGAGTTCTTTCAATTTCCTGTCGGCCACATCAAGCATAGCCTCGAGCAGCCTGGCTTCGTCCGTGCCGATCGCGAGTTTGTTGAGGAATTCGCAGTAGGCGGCGACGGCCGCGTCCATCTCCTCGCCGTGCCCGCCACCATGGATTATGAGTTCCGGGATTTTGCGGTATGCGGCAAGCCGTATTCGCGGATCTTCCTCGCGCACCCCGATCGCCTCGCGGAACGAGACACACTCGTACTTGCCAGCGAAGCGATGGCGATGAAAGCCCGGCAGCAAATAAAGCCGGGAAGCGAACGACCGGAGTTCGCTTTTGAGGATCCGGCCCGGGACATGGACCTTGCGCATTTCCTTGAGCATGTCTTCATCGCTCGTTTCCGCATCGACTGCGCCTTCATCGCGCCATGCGTCGAGTTTGGCGAGGTCGTCTTCGGCGCGAAGGACGGGATCGAGACTGCGGCAAAAAGCATTGGCGCCGGCGTCATCGAGCTCCTTGTCCAAGACGGCCAGACAGAATCCGCGCACGACCGCGAGCCGCAGCGCGTCCATATCGGAATGCGCAGGTGAAGGCAAAAGGATCTTGAAGCGCGGCTTGTCGCCGTCGCGCCTGGAAACGTGCGTCACGACATTCGTTTCGCCGCCTTCACTGTCGCCGATATGGATGACGATGCACGGTTCCGGAAAGCGGCTTTCCTTGAGCGAATTCTTCTGATAGAGATCGCGGCATACATCGCCAGCGAACATGGCGATAGGCTGCTGGAAAGTGCGGCGGCGCTCCTTGCCGCAATCGCCGTAGACGCTCACGAGCCCTTGCACGACCGTGATCGGCGGCGCCTTCATCCTGTCGATTATCTCGGCGCGCGTGAGCGCCAGAAGCAGTATTGAAGCGATGAAAACCACTTAGCGCACCTTGAGGACGATGATCAGCAGAATCGGCATGAGCGTAAGCTGCAACAGCACGAAACGCATCAGCACCTGGGCGTTCGACCAGCCGAGGTTTTTCTTGCAGTGGTCGTGCAGCGGGAATCTGACGCGCCGGATTGCCGCGTCGTCGCCGATTTCAAAACCTGCTCTCTTCGCCAGACGGAGAATCACCAGTTTGACGAGTCCGCCGCCGCCGTTCATGAGCACGATGGGCGAGAGCGCGAGGATGAGCAGCGGGTTGCCGGTCACGAGCACCGCAGCGCCCACGAGGATGCCGAGGAAGCGGCTGCCGGCGTCGCCCATCAGGATCTGCGACGGCTCGGCGTTGAACCACAAATAGCCGCCGAACCCTCCGGCCACGGTCATGACGAGAATCGCCCAATTGGCCGCCGCCGGGTTGCAGGGAATGAGGAAGTAGTGCGCGACCGGACGATAGCCAATCACCGCATACAGCAGAACCGCGATAATCACGAGGCTGATGAGCGTCAGCGAACCGGCGAGGCCGTCAACGCCGTCTGAGCAGTTGGTGGCGTTCATCGTGAACCAAAGGAGCATTGCCGCCGCCGGCACGTAGAGCCAGAGCGGAACCGTCCACACCGCTTTCACGAACGGGAACCACACGAGCGTTCCGTGGCCCATCGCGAGGAAGAAGGCGATTGCGATCGCGCATACAGCATCAAGCAATCCCTTCTTGAGTTCACCCCACGGCACCGCGCTGCGGTCGTCGAGAAAACCGAAAACCATCGCGAGATACACGAAGGCCAGCACGCAAAAATCCCAAACACCCATCGGCGTGAAAACGATCAGCACCGGCAAGGCAAGGAGCGTCACGAGAAATCCCGCGCCGGTCGGTTTGCCCTTGGATTTCATACCGTCTTTGCCGAGGATGGCCTTGCCGTGGTCGTGCGGCAGGAAGCACCAAAGCTTCGGCAGGAAGACGGCGATCAGCAGCGCGGCGAAGAAGGTGCCGCCCGCCAGAAGCAGCAGGCGCGACGACAAAAGCCGGGCCGGACCGAAATAGGGTTGGAGCAGTTCTGAAACGTAATAAAGCATTTCTTGCGTTCCTTTGAAATCACTTTGGCATCTTGCCGTAGAAAACCTTGTATAGCGCAAGGCCGCGCGAGGGCGCGGTTTCGACCCGCGCAGTGCGCGGCGTCTTCGCCTCCAAAAGCTCGGTCACCGCCTCCGGCCGCTCGTTGCCTTTGCCGACCGAAAGCAAAAATCCCACCATCGAGCGAACCTGCTTGTAGAGAAATCCGTCGCCGCGCACTATGAAGGTGTAGCGAGGCCCTGCTTTCTTCACCTCGAATGAAAATATGTTGCGCACGGTGGTATCTAGCTTACGGTTGGGATTCGCGGCGAATGACACGAAATCGTGCCGACCCACGAACCGCTTTGCCGCCGCGCGCATCGCCTCGAGATCCAGCGGACGGTGGCAGTGCGTCCAATACCGCGCCATCTCCGGCGGCACCATCTCCGCCTGATAGACACGGTAGCGGTATTCCTTGCCCTTCGCGCTGAGCCTGGCGTCGAAATCCGCCTTGGCCCGCGACGCCTTGACGATCCTTATCGCGTCCGGCAGCCGCGTGTTCATAGCCCGGACGAGATTCTTCGGCGGGATCGGTTTCGTCAGCTCGAAGTGCCCCACGAATCCCTCCGCATGGACGCCGGCATCGGTCCGAGACGAACCGAAAATCCGCACTTTGCCGCCCTCGAGGAACTCCAGAACCTCTTCGACAATCTGCTGGATGCCGATCGCATTGTCCTGATATTGCCAGCCGGAATAGTCGGTGCCGTCGTAAGCGATAACCACCTTGTATTTCATTTGGCGAAAAGCCTCTTCATCTCGCCGAGCCGCGAGCGGTCGGCGACGAGAATCCCGTTTCTGGTGGCGGCGACAACGAGATTTTTCACGCCCAGGAGTTTGACCTCCATGCCGTCCGGCGCAACCACGAGATTGCCGCTGTCATCAACGAGCCCGGGCTTGAGCGCGGCCAGCGCATCGTATCCGCCGGCATCGTTCCAGCCGCAATCGCAAGGGATGACATCGATATGGGGATATTTCTCCATAACGGCAAAATCGAAGGATATTTTCGGCAAGGCGGCGTATTTCGCGTCCAGTCTGCCGCCGCGCGCGAAGATCGGCTTAAGTCCGCCGGCGCACGAACATATCGCGTCGCGGAACGTCTCCGAGGACGCCACGAAGATCCCCGCATTCCACAAAAATCCCTTGCGGATATATTCACGCGCCGTTTGCCCGTCTGGCTTTTCCGCAAATTTTCCGGTCTTGGGGTCCACATAGCCGAACTGCGTCGATGGCGACTTTGGCGCAATGCCCAGCGTCACGATCTTCGCCGAACCCGCCGCGCGTTTTGCCGCCGCCTTGACGGCGCTGCGCAATGCCGCCTCGCGCAGGACGACATGGTCGGCGGGAAAAACCCCGATCGTCCCCTCGCCGGCTTTCGCCACGCCCAGCGCCACCGCGGCGGCGGTGTCGCGCCGACATGGCTCGCCAATCACGTTCCCCGACGGAACCAGCCCCTTGAGTTCGCGCCGCGTGGCGCCGACCAGCTCCCGCGCAGTCACGACGAAAACGCCATCCGCCTCGACAAGCGGCAACATCCGCCTCGCCGTCGCCCGCAAGAGCGATTCGCCGCCGAATACGCCCAGAAATTGTTTCGGGCGCGATGGCGTCGAAAGCGGCCAGAAGCGCGTCCCGGAGCCGCCCGCGAGAATAACCGCCTTGAAACTAGTAGAGTTTCTTGCCATAGACGAGAATCTTGTGGAGGTGGAACACCTCTTCCTTCGCGTCCTTCACGCGCCCAACCCGGATATACTTCGCCGTCTTGCCGCCGACCGTGAAGCGGTATTCGCCCTTGGGGGTATCTGCGCTGCCGACTTTCTCCCACGCTACGCCGTCGGTGGAAACAAGAACTTCAAGCGGCACCTGGCGCGTCTGGTTGTAGCCGCTGGCGCGGTCGACTACCGTCACGCCCATAATCGAGCTTTCGCCGGGCAGCAAGACCTGGGCCCACGGCTCCTTGGATTTATCGGTATGAAATGCGGACATCTCGGCGAAGTCCTCGGCATCAAGCGCATTGCGATAGCGCGTTGGCGAATCGTAGCCGCAAGTGGAAGAGGTCTGCAAAAGTCCGTCTGCGGAAAGCAATTCGCCGCCGTAGTCCTGTTTCGGGAACGGTTTGCCGCCGGCCTTGGCGCCTTCCTTGGGCGCGAGCTTCTCCATTAACACATAGACCTGTTTGAACGTCGCGATGTCGCCCGCCTTGGAAGCGGAAACGATCATACCGGAGTAGTCGAGGTTGCACTTGTATTTGAGCGCCGCCGCCGCGACCGTCTTGAGGTAGCGCTGGGTGTCTGCCTGATTCGACATGAAATGGACGCTGCCCCAGTTGATCGTCTGGCGGAAGAAAGTCGGGGTGTTGGCATATCCGGCAAGGGCGGTCTCGAAAATCGTCCACATCGCATTCTTGTCGTTTTTGAACTTCGCGCACAACGGATCGAGCAGAGTTTCATCAAGGTACATCGGTTCGACCGTGCCGCCGGCGAATTCCTTCATCGCCAAGAGACCCTTCTTCGCCGCCTCGAGCTTCTTCGCAGTGTCGGAGTTGAAGGAATCGAGATACTTCATGTAGAGACTCCAGCCAAGGCACGGGGCGTCGGAAAACGTGGCGAGCACGGTTGATGCGAATTCGTCCCACTCCTGACGTCCTTTGCCCTCGAGCGTCTTCACCCATTCATCGGCCGCCTGCCAGTTGCCCGGACACATCTGCATCGACTTCTTGTAATCGCCCTTCCAGCGCAGGAACTCCGCGTCCATGCGGCGCGGATTGCGATAGTAGCGGTCCTGCTCCTCCGACGCCGTGAAGCGGTGGGTATCGCTCAAGGTGAAGTGGGCCATCGTGTGGCCGGTGACGGAATATGCGTGACCCCAGCGGTTTTCCTTGAAATCCCAAAGCATATACGCGCAATGGCCCGGCTGGCCGGCGGTATAGGAGCGGATGCCGTGCGCCTGGGCGCCGTGCGAACCGAATTTCGAGAGCGCGCCGCAGACGCCGCCCACCCGGTAGCGGAGTTCTTCGATCGACCAGCGATGCTGCCAGGGGCGATAGTAATCAGAGCCGTGCACGCTCGCCCCGAAGCAGTTGATGAGCCGGTAGTGGCACTCCCAGGGCAGCGCCGAGTATTTGCTCGCGGGCACCGTCGCGAAGTCGTGTATCCACTTGAGCGAATCGACATTGAGCTCCGCGTTCTGCCCGAAGTTCACCACCTCGCGCCAGCCGTGCACGTCAAGGCTCTTGGAGCTCGTGTGGAGCGTCCCGTTCAAATCCCACTCGCGGTAGAGTTCGGCGATTTCAACGAGTTTTTCGTCGCTGAAGTCGTGCGCGTGGCAAAGCGCGAGCGCCGTCGTCATGTTGCGCCCGGTCTTGGTGTCCATCCAGTCTTTCTTGTCGTTCCAGTAAAGCAGATCGAGCGCCTTGAGACTCTGGCCGAGGCTTGGCGTTCCGGACGCCCGCCACGCCGTGATGCCGCCGGCAATGCCAGATCCCGCGAACTGTTCCATCCAATCCTGATCTTTGAAGAACTTGTCGAGGAACGCCTTGCCGCCCTCGCGCGCGCCGATTTCCTTGATGACCTCGGGGCCGACCGACTTGACGATGTAGTTCTTGACCGTGACGAGATCGCGCTTCACCGGCGCGACCTTGGCGGCAGGCGCGGCCGCCAGCGCAGCCGCCACCGAAACCGAAATACAGAACACCGCAATCTTGTTTTTCATGATTTGAAGTCCATTAGATGCCCAAGGAGCGATCGCCCCCCGCGATAGTAGAACGAAAAATCGAAAAGCGTCCGCGTCGAGCAAAGTCTGTGCAGAAGCGCGCGCGGCTGCAGGAATCCGGCATAGACGCTGCGGATCGCCGCCTTTATTTCCTCCTCCGACGCCTTGGGCGTCTTGATGACCGCCCGGCGCATGTCATACTCGTCCCAGTCTTCAGTCGCAAGGCCGCCGGACGCCTCCAACTCCTTGAAAAGAGGCGTGCCGGGATATGGAATCATCATCGTGCACTGGAGCGTGGATGCCCAGCCGTTCGCCAAAAGACGCCGTGCGAAACGCACCGTGTTGTCGATTTCCGCCTTGCCTTCCCATGGATGGCCGAACATGAACGTGAGATGCACGTCCAGCCCCGCCTTGTGCGCCCACTCGCATCCGCGCTCCACATCTTCAACTTTGAGCGCCTTGTCCAGCCGGTCGAGCGTCTCCTGATTCGCGCTCTCCACCCCGAAAAGCACCAGCCGGAATCCCGCCTTGCGCATCATCCGGTAGTCGGCGAATCCAAGTTTCCCGAAGCGCATGTTGCAATCGATGCGCACACGCCGGTTCAGTCCGCGCCTGACCATCTCGGCGCAGAAAACATTCAGCCACTCGCCCACGGGGAACGAGCCGGAATCGTCCATTATCTCCTTGACGCCGTATTTGCGCACCAGCATCTCGATCTCGTCGACGACATCCACCGCGTCGCGTGTGCGGTATTTGGGGTATAGCGTCGTCCAGCTGCAGAATTTGCAGCGCGCATGCCAGCAGTCGCGCCCCGACATGATGTAAGTTCCGGGCGTCTTGCGGAAATTGCCGTTCTTGAACGCGTACAATTTCCAGTCCACAAGCTCGCGATCGATCCACGGCGCATCTTTCAGGTCGTGGCGCAGAACCATCGGATAGATGCCGCCGTGGCAGTCTCCATCGAGGAAATCGACGAGCATGTAATCCCAATCGCCGCCGCACAGAACGGCATGAACCCCGCGCTTGGCGATCGATTCTTCCGGGAGCGCGGTCACGTGGTCGCCCACCATGATCACCTTCGCGCCCTCCGGCGCCCGCTCGGCAATCCAGCGCCAATGGCGCTTCACGACGGGCGTTTTCGTCTCGATGACGATGTAGTCAGGCTTGAATTCCGCCAGTCGCCGGTCGAACTCCTGCGCCGGAAGCCCGGCGGCGATGCCGTCGAGGAAGAGGACCTCGTGCCCCTTCGCCTTGAGCATCGTCGCCGCCGTCGCCGGAACGACCGGGAATATGTAGGTAGGACGCGAGAACCACTGGAATTGGCGGTTCTGCGTCAGGAGCGCAACGCCCTTTTCGCTTTCAAGCGGCGGATAGGCAATTGCGACCCGCATCCCTTACCACTTGTAGCCGAGACCCACGATATACCGGGTGTCGCTGGACTTGCGTCCGCGCGAAGGACGCGAATTGTAGTCCCACTCCGCCTTGCAGAGCAGATCGAAGTCGTACCAGATCTTGACCGTAAAGCCGATATCCGCCTCCATCGTATAGACTTCCCAATCGTCGATCGCCGGATCGTACTGGAGATTGTGGAACGCTTCGACCGTATCGTTGAACACGGGCAGGAATTTCAAGTGGTGGGCGTAGTGCACCGAGCAGTAGCTCGTGTCCGTGTCGTCCGGCTCTTCCTTGTAGCCAACCTTCGTCCACGCGGCACCGACTTCCTGGTTGAACGACCACTTGCCCAGATTCTCGCACTCGTAGCCGTCAAGCCACTGCCAGCCGCCGCCGACGCCCAGCCTGACGCGATAGTCGATTCCGGCAATCAGGTCGCGGTCGTATTTGCCGTTCTCGTAGGAGTAGAACTTCGCAGTCCAGAAGTGATCGTGCTGAGCCTCGAGATCCAGCGCGTTCTTGGTGGTCTTGCTGTCGTCCTTGTTCTTGCCGTTTTCATTGTAATGGTAGCCGAAGTCCGCGTTGAAGCGATCTTTCTCCCAGCGGCGGTGCAAGTTGGCGAGGAACGAGATCGAATGCGCGTAAGTGTTGCCGCGGTCGGCCTGGAACGCAAGGTTCACCGACCCGTGCCACGTCTCTTCTTCGGGATCGATCGCCTTGACGCCGTCCATGTTCAGCTTCTCGCCGCCGACCGTATATTCGCCATCCGTCACGGTCAAAGGCACGGTCTCGGTGGACATGTCCTCATACTGGACGACATGCGTCTGGCCCTCGGCCTCGATCGACACGATATTCTTCACGTCGATCTTGATTTCGCCGATATCATCGGCCTCGAACGCGAGTTTTCCGTTCTGGATAAGCCCCGCCTTGCCGGTCAAAAACGAACCCGACTTCAGGTTCACCCTGTCGGCCAACGCCGTGCTTGCCGCCACAGCCGCCGCCATGACCGCCGCCGCGAATTTCAACTGACTGTTCATTATGTCTCCTTTCATAGTTCAAAGGTACAGGATGCGAGGCAGAAGGCCGATTCCCTCGTCCCTTCTCCCCAAGTGCTTTATTCATCCGTATTATACCAAAAATCGGGTAGAAAATCAATACGAGGTGAAATTTACCACATCATGCGCACGGGGATTCCGGCGGCGAAAAGCGCGTCTTTGATTTGGGCCAGGGTCCATTCGCCGGAGTGGATCATGCCGGCGACGATCGCCGCGTCGCAAGCCGTTTCCTTGAACACCCCGACAAAATGTTCCGGCCTTCCCGCGCCGCCCGAGGCGACTACCGGCACCTCTACCGCGGCGGCGATTTTGCCGGTGATCTCGTGCTCGAACCCGGCGCGAGTGCCGTCGGCATCGACCGAATTCACGACAATTTCGCCAGCCCCCAGCTCCGCCGCCCGCCGCGCCCATTCCACCGCGTCCATGCCCGTCCACTCGCGAAAACCGCGCGTCGTCACTTCATACCCGCTCTTGCAGGCCGGATTCGCGCTCCGCACCGGATCCATGCCCAAAACCATGCATTGCCGCCCAAAAGCCTTCGCGCCTTCGGCGATAATGCCGGGATTGCGCACCGCGAGCGAATTGACCGAAATCTTCTCCGCACCGGCCAAAATCACGCGCTCCATGTCCGCGACCGACGAAATGCCGCCGCCGACCGCAAACGGAATCCTGATCGATTTCGCCACCGCCGCCACCATGCCGATATCGATCGGCCGGTGCTCCGCGCTCGCGGTGATATCGTAGAAGACAAGTTCGTCGGCGCCGCCGTCGGAATACTTGACAGCCATTTCCACGGGATCGCCAAGATCCACATTGTTCTTGAACTTCACGCCCTTCGTGACCCGTCCGCCACGGACGTCGAGACAAGGAATTATGCGCTTGGTCAGCATTGTGCCGCCTCCTCTGCAATCGCCAGCAGACCGCGGATCGCCGCGTATGGATCCGAGCTCTTGCACACCGCGCGCACCACCGCCCAGTTTTTGATCCCGGCCTTCACCACCTGCGGCAGATTCGACGAATCGATTCCGCCGATCGCCACGGCGGGAAACGGCACGAGCTTGTGCATCGCCGCCGCCGTATCGAGACCAAGCGTCGGATCCGGAATCGCCTTCGTGGGCGTCGCCCAGCAAGGTCCGGTGCCGATATAGTCGGGCTGCTGCGCGATTGCATCGTGCGCCTGACCGGGATTGTGCGTGGAAAGCCCCACAATTCCTAGCGACGGAAAAAGCCGACGCACCTCCGCGACCTTCATATCGCCCTGCCCTACGTGTACGCCATCGGCACCGACCTCTGCGGCAATCGCGGGGTCGTCATTCACGATGAATTTCGTCGCCGTGCCCAATGTAATGCGGCGCATTTCCCGCGCGGTCGCGACAATCTCTTCCCGCGGCGCGTTTTTCATGCGCAATTGCACGATTTTGAGCCCGGCCTTGACCGCAGCTTCGCAACACTTGGAATAGCCCGCCACCGGGTCTGTAATCACGAGGTAAAACCCAAAGTCTTCCATTTTTCCTCCGGTGGAATTGGTGGAGAAGATGAGATTCGAACTCACGACCCCCACGTTGCGAACGTGATGCTCTACCAACTGAGCTACTTCCCCAATTCGTAAAAAGTGAGTGTATTATACCATATTCCGCACCCAAAAGTCAATACCCTAAATTAGGGTAAAGGCAAGCACCGCACCCTGCCATGTCCAGAAGGCTGGACTACCAAGTAAAAGAGGCTGGACTACGAAGTCGAGGAGGCTGGACTACGAAGTGGAGAGGGCTGGACTTGGCAGTCTAGGGATAAAAACTGCTATTTTATGATTCCGGCGCAAAGGAGGCGGTCGGAATCGTAGAAAACCGCGCTTTGGCCAGGAGCGATACCGGCAATTCCGTCCGGGAAAGAAGCATGGAGCAGCTCGTGCCCTTCGCCATCTCTCGCGACACGAAGCGTGACGCCCCCACGCGGCTTGCCGCCGCTTCGCACCTTCACGGAGCACGAGATCTCTTCGCCGTCCTTTAGCGGAGCGATCGAAACCCAATTGACGTTGCCGGCGACGAGCGACGTCTTTTTGACGTCGTTCTCGAAGCCCACAATGACTTCGTTGCGGCAAGCATTCAGGTCCACTACGTAATACGGAGTGCCGCCACCGATTCCAAGTCCCTTGCGCTGGCCCACGGTGTAATGCCAAAATCCGTTGTGGGTGCCGATTTTGCGTCCGTCCAAGGTCACGATATCGCCCGGTTTGTCTTCCGCGCCCAAAAGTTCGGCAATGTCGCCAGAATAAAAGTCCTGGCTATCCGGTTTGTCGGCCATGGAGAGGTTGTGGCGCTGTGCGATTTCGCGCACTTCGCGTTTGGTGAGATCTCCCATCGGGAAGATGTGCCTCGCGAGCTGTTCCTGCGTCAGCCGACAAAGAAAATACGACTGGTCCTTGGCCTCGTCTACCGCGCGCAGCAGCTCATAACGCCCTGACGCCTCGTTGAACTTCACCCTCGCGTAGTGCCCGGTCGCAAACTTGTCGAATTCAAGGCCCGACTTTTTCGCCAACTCCGGCAACAGCCCGAATTTCATCAGCCGGTTGCAGAAAACGCAAGGATTGGGCGTCTCTCCGGCAAGGTAGGTGCGACGGAAATAGGCGATGATATCGCGATCGTACTCTTCGCTGCAATCGAACACGCGGTATTCGATACCAAGCTGACTGGCGAGCGACCTGGCCGATTCGATATCCGCCTCTTCGCCCTTCCCGAAGCAGGCATCGCGTTCGCCGCCGCGATACTTGCCGTTCCAGAGCTTCATGGTGATGCCCACCACATCGTGGCCTTGCTCCTTGAGCAAAAGCGCGCTCACGGAAGAATCCACGCCACCCGACAACCCGATCGCAATCTTCATCCCAGCGCCCCCGTAAGGCGCGAAAGCGCGCCAAGATACCAGACGATAATCGGCTCGCCGGCAAAGAGAAAGACGAGATGCGCGAGACAAATGTAAGGACCGAACGGAATCTCGAAGCGGCGCTTGAGTTTGCCGCCGAGCGCCATCGCCACGACTCCGCCGCAAATTCCGGCAAGGCACCCGACGATAAGCACGAAAAGAACCGCCACGGGTCCGGATATCGCGCCCACCGCGCCCATCAAGATGACATCTCCCATACCCATCGCCTCTTGACCGAACAGCTTGCCGCCAAGGATTCGCGCGAGATACATCACCCCAAACCCCATCGCAAGCCCGGAAACCCCTAGAAACAGCGGCGCCGGAGAGCGGGCGAGCAATGAGAAAACCGCGTTGAGCAAAAGGCCGTAGACGATGCCGCCAACGGTGACGAAATCCGGCAAAAGATGGTGGTCGAAATCGATCATCGACCCAACGATCATAAGCGCGAACCACGGCCACAAAACCGTTCCCCAAGGCCCGCCCAGATATGCCCAGGCGGCGGCGAAAAGAGCGCCGCCCAAGACCTCGACGAAGATATAGCGCGGCGAAATGCGCGTCTTGCAGGACGCACAGCGTCCGCGCAGGGCGAGATAGGAGAGGATCGGAATATTCTGATACCAGCGAATCGGCGCGGAGCACTTGGGGCAATGCGACGGCGGGCGCACGATGCTCTCGCAACGCGGAACGCGCCAGATGACGACGTTCAGAAAACTCGCGATGACCGCCCCGAAACAGAACGACCAGAAAATAAAGATGTTATTCAGACTTGAGTTCACGCGTCATCATTCGCGCAAGCGCGTCCTTGACATCGAAATCGCCGTAGCACGCCTGATACACCATCTCGGAAAGCGGCATTTCGATTCCGAGCTTGGCGGCGGTCTCGTGCACCACCTTGGAGTTCCATACGCCTTCTGCGACCATCTGCATTGAAGAAAGAATATCGCCAATCTTCTCGCCCTTCCCGAGCCGCTCGCCGACCGAGTGGTTGCGGCTGTGACGCGAGGTGCAGGTAACAATCAGATCGCCGATTCCCGCAAGTCCGCCCAAGGTTTCGCTCTTGCCGCCGTAGGCCAAGACAAAGCGCTTCAATTCCACGAGACTGCGGGTGATGATCGCCGCACGGGTGTTGTCGCCAAAGCCCATGCCGTCTGAACAGCCTACGGCAATGGCGATGACATTCTTGACGCAGCCGCCGATTTCCACACCCGTTGGGTCGTCGGACGTATAGACGCGGAACTTGGGACCGCTCCAGATTTCCTGAACCTTTTTCGCTTTTTCAAGATCGCAGCAAGCGGCGACAATCGCCGTGGGGATGCCGCGTGACACTTCCTCGGCATGGGTAGGACCGGCAAGCGCGACTACATCCTTGATGCCGAGAATTTCCTCGGCAAGTTCGGTCATGCGCTTGTGCGTCGTCTCGCAGAGACCCTTTGTGAGCGAAACGACCAGCTGGTCGGACCGGATCAGCCCCTTGAAGCCTTCCGCGACCGAGGCGAAAAACTTGCTGGGGCTGGCAAGCACGACGACATCTGCCGCCGCAGCCATGGATCGGTCGTTCACGAGCTTCAGTTCCGGCGGCAGTTTGACGCCTTTCAAAAACTTGAAGTTCTCGCCCGCTTCGCGCATCTGTGCAGTATAGTCGGGGAATGCGCCCCAAAGCGCGACCTCATGTCCGTATCCGGAAAGCAATATTGCATTGGCAGTGCCCCAGCCGCCGTCACCGATCACGAATATCTTCATATAAGATGCCCCATTTTTTCTTTTTTCGTGTTTAAATACCGCAAATCGAAAGGATTGGGCGGGATGACGATCGGGACGCGCTCGACGATGGAAATGCCGTAGCCGCCGAGTCCGGCGACCTTGCACGGATTGTTCGTAAGCAGCCGCACCTTGGAAATCCCGAGATCGGCAAGAATCTGCGCACCCTCGCCGTAATCGCGCAAATCCGGCGCAAAACCAAGCGCCACATTCGCTTCTACCGTATCCAGACCTTCCTCCTGCTTGCGATAGGCGTGAAGCTTGTTCGCAAGTCCGATGCCGCGCCCTTCCTGACGCATGTACAGGATCACGCCGCGTCCGGCCGCTTCGATCATCTCCATTGCCTTGTGGAGCTGCGGCCCGCAATCGCAGCGCTCGCTCCCGAGGACATCGCCGGTGAAGCATTCGCTGTGGACGCGCACCAGAACCGGCTCGTCGCCCGAAATATCGCCCTTGACGAGCGCAAGATGCTCAAGCCCGGTAATTCTGGAGCGGTACATGCGAAGCCTGAAATGGCCGTGCGCCGTGGGGAGATCTACCTCTTCCACCGCCTCGACGAGCCTGTCGTTGCGGCGGCGGTATGCGATGAGATCGGCGATCGTCATCATCTTGAGAGCGTGGCGCGAGGCGAACTCGCGCACATCGTCGAGCCTGGCCATCGTGCCGTCGTCTTTCATGATCTCGCAGCACAGCCCCACTTCTTCAAGTCCCGCCAGGCGGCAAAGATCCACCGTCGCTTCGGTATGCCCCGCGCGCTTCAAAACGCCGCCTTCTCGCGCCTCCAGCGGAAACATGTGACCGGGCCTGCGGAAATCCTCCGGCTTGACGCCTCTCTCCACGCACTTGAGCGCCGTAATCGAGCGTTCGGCGGCGGAAATCCCCGTCGTCGTGGAAACGGCGTCGATCGATACCGTGAACGCGGTCTGATGGTTGTCGGTGTTTTGAGCGACCATCTGCGGCAAATCGAGCCTGCGGCACCACTCGCGCGACATCGGCATGCAAATGAGCCCCTTGGCGTATGTCGCCATGAAGTTCACGTTTTTCGTGGTGGCGAACCGCGCCGCGCAAATGCAATCGCCCTCGTTCTCGCGGTCGGCGTCGTCGGTCACGAGAATGATCTCACCGGCTTTGAGCGCCTCAAGGCACTCTTCGACGGTATTGAAACTGCCGTTTTCCATTTTTACGATCCGGGATGCACGGGTTTGCCGCCGGCCTTGCACATCGGGCAATCGCACGGCTCCCAGGTCTGCGGCGTCATCTGCATAAGCGAGAAGACGGGGATGCGGCCGAACTTCACCTTCCCGGACGAACGATCGACGAGAACCACCACGGCGGCGACGATGCCGCCTGCGGCTTTCACCAGATCGATCGTCTCTTGCACGCGTCCGCCTTTGGTAATGACATCTTCGGCCACGACATAACGCTCGCCCTTCTTGATCTTGAAGCGGCGCATGGCGAGGACGGTATTTGGCTTGCCGGTCGCGTCAACGCCCTCGCCCTGGACTTTCTCGGCGAAAATGCACTTCACGTTCAACTCGCGCGCGACTTCATGCCCCACGAGAATGCCGCCCACCGCTGGCGAAACGACGCCGTCGATGCGCTTGCCGAGCTTGCCGCTTTTCACCGCCTCGCGGGTCACTGCGCGGCAGAGCTTCTCCGCCACTCGCGGATACCTCAAGACGTTTGCACACTGGAAATAGCGGTCGGAATGGAGTTTGGAACGGAGTTCGAAGTGCCCTTCGAGCAAGGCACCGGTCTCCTTGAACGCATCCAATATCTGTTTTTGGGTCATGGCATTCTCCTTTATTGTTGCCCCGTGGGGATTTTCAAAAGTTCATCGCGTGAAAACGGCGGTGCCACCGCATCATCCGGCACTCCCGGCAATTGTTCCAGTTCCGGGGCGCCGACCGACGGCGGCAAAATCGACGGATTGAACTTGGCCGGGCCTAAAGTCCGGCGCACAGGCTCGAATGGCGCAAGTTCTTCGTGCACGAGCCCCAGCATATCCACATCCAGCAATTCCAGACGCGCATGCTTCATCCCGACCACCTCCGCAGTCCACGAGGTTCTGGCCGATTCCACCGCCGCCTGCGCCCGCTCCGGCGAAATCTCCGCAAAAGCGCAGGATGCGGATTTTTGCGCACTTCCTGCGCTTCTGGCGGCTTTGAACCCTATCGCTTCGTATGGAAACGACGCAAGCAACGCCGCCGGAACGACCGCCACAACCGCGAGACGGACAAACTCGGTCGTTATTTTCAATCCGCCTCCCCTTGCCGTTTGTTGGCGAAGAATATCCGCTCGATGCCGCTCGACTTGACGATCTTGGCAAAGCGCATCGCATCACCGAGCGGAATCCGCGCATCGGCAAGCACCAGCATCGTCTTTTCGCCGGTCAGACTGGCGCCCTGCGCAAGTTGCGCACCGAGTTGCGCCATCTGCGCATCGTCGGCGAGAACATAGCGGACATCGTCGAAAAAGACCAGAGTGTCGTGCTTTTGCGGAGAAAGCACGGCTACGAGGCGTGAAGTCTCGCTTTCTCCGGTGCCTTCCTCGGGCAATGCAAAAACGACGCCCTCTCCGCGCGTGAGCGTCCCTGCGACCATGTACATCATGACCGCAAGCATCAGCACGGTGATCCAGGGCACTGCTTTCACTTCTGCACCGCCTTTGTGGTAATGTAGCCTGAAATGCGCGAAGCCGCCGCATCGATTTCCACCTCGAGGCGTTCAAGCCGCGTGCGCAACATTCCGCACATGACTTTGACGGGTATGGCGACCATAAGCCCAAGCGCTGCGGACACGAGCGCGGCCATGGTGCTGTCGATCAGATCGGCGCGCACGACTATCGCCTCGGCATTGACGGCCATGACGGCTTTGACAAACCCGAAAACAACTCCCAAAAGACCGACTTCCGGCGCTATGTCGCCAATGATCTTGAGCGCGGCGAGCCGACGCACAAGGCGCGACTTCTCGCCGCGGGCGGCAGATTCCAACGCCTCGCGCAAAACTCTTGCGGAACTCGAGCGGTGACGGATCGCCGCAGCCACCACGACCGAAACCGGCACCGGCAGTTCGTCGCACAACGACAATGCTTCGTCGGGATTGCCTTGTTCGAGGACATTGATCACGCCCTTGACGAAATCCTCCGGGTCGACATGCGCCCTTCTCAATTCCACGAGACGCTCCAGAAACACCACGACAGCCGCAACCGCCATGGCCACAAGAATCCAGAAAACAGGTCCGCCCGAAAGTGTCATAGCAATCTGCCCTTTCTTCTGTTTTGCTCGATGCGCCGCGAAGCCTCCGCCGACGCGGGAACCGCGCTTTTGACGACCATCCTCAAAATCTGCCGCGCCTGCTTGTCTTGTCCCATCTGCTCGTATTCATCGGCCAGACGGAATGCCGCCCGCGCAAACGCCGCCTGGGCGGCATCGTCGAAACTCTCGCCCTTTTCGCGCCCCAGCCTGAACGCAAGGCACACCTGCGTATAATACTGCTCCATGGCTTCGGCGATATGCCCTTGCTTTTCGAGTATCCGCCCGATCTTGAAGGAAATCTGCAATTTCGCGGAATCGTCCACGCCTTCGGCAAGACGCAGTGCGCGATATGTCTCGAGCGCCTGCTCGTAGCGAGCGGGATTGTCCGCCCCCATCGCATACAGCGCGTCCGCCTTCAGCATCATCGCCTTGCTACGGTGTGCGACGCCTGATTCCGGCATCAACGCGACGCGCTCGAGCACGAGCACTGCTTCGTCAAACCGCGCAAGTTCAACTAGTGCCTGTCCCTGGACAAGCATCCCTTCCACCGTCAGTTTGCGGTCGCATCCTTTTTCCTGCATCTTGGCGACGATATCGATTGCCGACGCGAAATCGCTGTCGGCCAGCGCACTGCGCGCCGCCCAGAGTTTCGCCTCTGGAAAATCAAGAGCGTCGAAAAGCCTGCGGGCCTCGCCCCAGCGTCCGCCATTGTAGCAGAATTTCGCGAGCCACAGACGGGCGTCTGGAGTATCCAGACGCTTGGCTTCGGCCTCGGCCTCTTCATCGCGTCCGAGGCCATACAGGCAAAGCATGCTGACGTATTCCATCGCCTGCCGCCGCGAAGGATCGGCCTTGGCCACCTTGGCGAAAATCTTCATCGCATCCTCGAAACGGTATTCATGGTAGGCCTCGTATCCCTCGACCTCGAGTTCGCGCACTTTGACCGTCTCTCCGATGCGCTTGGCCGCCGGAGTTTCCGGGAAATCGTTGAGCACTTTGCGATATGCCGCCATCGCCTCCGCCCCGCGTCCGAGTTGCGAAAGGCAATCGCCGATCTTCACGAGGCTGAGCGCCTTGTCGCTGTCTTCCGGGGCGAGTGCTGCCGCCTTGTTGAACGCGGCAAGCGCTTCGGCCGGACGCCCTTCGCGCAGATTGACCCATCCTTTGCCGGAATGGATGCGCCAGTCCTTTGCAGTCTCCGGCCAGATCTCGAGCATCTCGGCAAATCCGGCGAGGGCCTTGGCGTTTTCGCCTTCGGTCAGCCTGAATTCGCACAAGTCGAACATCGCGTCCTTGGCGCCCGGCGTATCGGGAGCGTCGTGGACTATCGCCAGAATCAGTTCCGCGCCCTTTTCCTTGCCGTCTTGGCGGTCAAGCATCGCGCGTCCCAGCCTAAGCCCGATCATTTGCCGGAGCGCCTCGCTTTCCGCCGCCTTGTAGGCCGCACGGAGCGACTCTTCGTCGCCAAGATTCATAGCGGCGTAAGCGTCGGGCAGGAGCTTGCGCCAAATCGCCTCGGCCTCGGATTTCTTGCCCATGGCGACGAACGCCTCCGCCAGCATCATCTGGGAGTCCCGGTCGGGTTTTTCGATCTTGCCGAGCAATTCCGCCGATCTGCCGGCGTCGCCTTCGTCGAGCAAAATGCGAGCTTTCAGCGCAAGCGAAAAATCGTCTTCCGCATCCGCAAGCTCCGCCTTCGCTTCGTCGATCCTCCCAGTGCGGTAAAGTGCCGCAGCGAGGTAATAGCCGCTTTTGGCGGTCACCAGCACCTTTTCCCAGTTCTCCTCGCGGGCGTATGATTCGGCGACAATCTCCCAGGCGTGCGCATCGCCTGAAGCGATCGCGTATTTGCGCGCGACGCCATACAGTCCGTCGCGCAACGCAGCGCGCGCAATCTCCAGCGAATCCTCTGGCGCGATGGCTGCAACCGCCGCGCCAGAGAGCGCAAAAACCGCCAACGCCACTATTGCCGGAAGCTTCCTCATATCTCCGCCCCCAAATATCCCATCTCGCCCAAAAGCCGCTTGTTGCCCATCCAGTCGGGTTCCACCCTGACCCACAGTTCCAGCCGCACCTTGACGCCGAAAACATCCGAGAGTTCGCGCTCTGCGCATTTCCTCACCGCCTTGATCGTCTCCGCCCCGCGCCCGATGACAATCGGCTTTTGCGACGCTCTGGCGACGATGACATCGGCCTTGACATTCCACGCCTCGCCGGACTCTTCGATTTTCTTGACGGCAACCCCCAGCTCGTGCGGCACCTCTTGATGCAACCGGCCGAGATACTTTTCGCGGATCGTATCGGCCATCGCCAACTTGCGCGGATAGTCGGTCACGATATCGCGATCGAAGAGATATTCGCCGTCTTCGGCAAGTTCGAAAAGCGCGTCCAGAACCGCCTTGACGCCATCGGGCGAAGTCGCTACCGACTCCACCCAGCGCGGCTCGAAATCACCCTCCCACGCCGCTTTGAACGCACTCGCGCAAAACGAAACCGAGTCCGCCTTGTTGAGCACGAAAACCGTTTTTTCGGGTTTCTCCCTGGCGATGCGCTGCATCCACCCCAAGTCTTCAAGCTGCGGTTCCTGGGCGGCGTCGAACACCACGCAAGTGATATCCGTGCCGGCGGCGCTGCGCCGCGCCATGCGGTTCAAGAGCGTGCCCAGCGGACCTTCAGCCTTGTGGAGCCCGGGAGTATCCAGGAGCACGAGCTGGCCGCGGGCGTCGTCGACGATGCCGCGCACCGTATTGCGCGTCGTCTGCTCCACGGGCGAGACAATCGAAACCTTCTCGCCAACAAGCGTATTGACCAGCGTCGATTTTCCGGCGTTGGTGCGTCCCACGATGCCTACGACCGCAACCTTTGCCATGATTCGCTACGGCGCCGGGAAGCCAAGCGCGAGTTCGCCAGCCTCGCGCTTCACCCTCGCCTGAACACTGAGATTGGAAACATCATCGAGCACGTCGGCGATCCAAGTGCCGATCTTGATCATCTCCGCCTCGCGCATGCCGCGTGTCGTGACCGAGGCCGTGCCCACGCGGATGCCGGATGTCTTGAACGGACTCTCGGTATCGTAGGGAATCGTATTCTTGTTGACGACGATTCCGGCTGCATCGAGTGCAGCGGCGGCATCCTTGCCGGTGACGCCTTTGGTATATTTCACGTCTACGAGGAAGAGGTGGTTGTCAGTCCCCCCGGAAACAATCCGGTAGCCGCGATCCTGAACCGTCCGGCAAAGGACCTGGCAATTCTTGACGACCTGCTGCGCATAGCCGCGCTTCGCTTCGCCGAGCCACTCCTTGAAGCAAACCGCCTTGGCGGCGATTATATTCTCCAAAGGACCGCCCTGCATTCCCGGAAACACTGCGGAATCCAGCGCCTTGGCGTATTTAGCCTTGCAAAGCACCATGCCGCCGCGCGGTCCGCCAAGCGTCTTGTGGGTCGTCGTGGTGACGAAATCGGCATAAGGCACGGGCGAAGGGTGAGCACCGCCAGCGACGAGTCCGGCAATATGCGCCATATCCACCATCATGATGCATCCGGCCTTGTCGCAAATCTCGCGGATGCGCTTGAAGTCGATCATGCGCGGATACGCGCTCGCACCGGCGAGCAGAATCTTCGGCTTCACCTCCAAAGCCTGCTTTTCAAGCGCGTCGTAGTCCAGCCGCTCGGTCGCCTTGTCCACGGTATACGGAACGATATTGTAGATTTTGCCGGAGAAATTGACCGGCGAACCATGCGAAAGATGTCCGCCTTGATCGAGCGCCATGGACATGATGGTCTCGCCAGGCTTGATCGTCGCGAAATACACCGCCATATTCGCCGCGCTTCCGCAGTGCGGCTGGACATTCGCATGCTCGGCGCCGAAAAGCTTCTTGGCGCGTTCAATCGCCAGCGTCTCGGCACTGTCCACCGGAATGCAGCCGGAATACCAGCGTTTGCCCGGATAGCCCTCAGCATACTTGTTCATGAGCACGCTGCCCGCCGCCTCCCGGCAAGCGCGGGAAGTAAAGTTCTCCGACGCGATAAGGTTGATTTCCGTGTCCTCCTGACGGGACTGCGCCAAAACCGTGGCGTAGATTTCCGGGTCTTCCGCCGCAAGTCCGCTCACATCGCTCAAACGCCCGGCGCGTTCCAGCTTCGCCCGGCGGCGCGCATGGCGCTCGCTCGTATCGACCGGAGTGGAAATGAAGGCTTCGACGATTTCCGCGGCGTAGGCGGGGCTGACGACATCCGCGCCGAGGCAAAGGACGTTCGCGCCATTGTGCTGACGCGTAGTGACCGCCGCGTCCACCGTCTGGCAAACTGCCGCCCTCACGCCCTGAAAGCGGTTTGCCGCCATTGCCATACCGATACCGCTGCGGCAAATCAGAATGCCGAAATCGGCCTCATGCGCCGATATCGACATGGCTACCTTGAGGGCGTAGTCGGGATAGTCGCAACTGTCTTTTGAGACTGGGCCAAAATCGAGAACAGTCCGGCCAAATCCAGCCGATAAAGTCGCAATGAGCATGGACTTCAATTCCACGCCGCCATGATCGCTTGCAATAGTTATTTTCATACCCTGTATATTATATCAAAAATCTGCTTGTTTTTTCAATGGTTTTTTGCTATAATTCTTGAGAATTGAAGATTCAGAAAGGTCAAAAGGACAGAAAACGGACTACGAAGTAAAGACTGCTGGACTACGAAGTAAAGAGGGCTGGACTACGAAGTAAAGAATGCTGGACTACGAAGTAAAGAATGCTGGACTACGAAGTCGAGAATGCTGGACTACGAAGTCGAGAGGGCTGGACTACGAAGTCAAGGATGCTAAACTAGGGATGCTGGTCAGGCGCGGAAAAAGAAAATGAAGATACTTGCACCACTTCGCGGCGTTACAATCCGGTGTTTCCGCAGGACATTCTCCAGACAAATCGCCGATGCCGGGTTTACAGAGGCCGTCACGCCATTCATAAGCGCGATGAACGGTGTGGATCCTCTTCGCGATCGGGAATTGCAGGGATTGGGTGCGGCGGAAGAAGCGCTTGCCGTCACTCCGCAATTCATCGGCAAAGATCCCGCCGCCCTGCGCTTTTGTCTAAAAAGGATCAAATCGGCGGGATACAAGACTGCCGACCTCAATTGCGGGTGTCCATTCCCCATGGTTCGCAACAAAGGTCGCGGCAGCGGACTTTTGCGCACGCCGGACATACTTGAAGCCATGGTCAAGGCTGGATGCGAAGAAATGGGCGAGGGCAACTTCTCGGTCAAGGCGCGGCTTGGCGTGGACAGCCCGGACGAACTTGCCCGGCTTATGCCGATATTGAATCGCTATCCGCTGAGATTTCTTACCGTCCACGCCAGAACCGCACGGCAAATGTATACAGGGAAACCGGACATTCAAACGTTTGAAGAGATACGTGCGGCGGCAAAAATGCCTGTAGTCTACAATGGCGACTATAACGCCGATGCGCCCCAGACCGACATCCCGGACATCATGGTCGGGCGGCCTTTTGTGGTTTCTCTAGGCAAATTAAGCGACAGCCGTGAACTGCTTTTGAATTATATAGACCAAAGTGCCGCCGAACTTCATGGGCAACGGCCTGTGCTGGGGCGTATCAAGGAACTAGTTTCCTACTGGCAAGACATTCCGTACTGGAAAAATCGTTGGCCGCTCGTCAAAACCTCAACCTCGCTTGCCGAACTGACGCTCGCAATCCGGTAGGCGCGGCGGCTACGCCGCAGGCTTATCAGACTTGAAAATTTCGCGAGCCCGCGAGATTGACTCGTCGGATGGCGGCTCTATGCCTTCAAGGCGGTATTCAAGCCCTAGATTGTGCCACTTCTCGACGCCCATAGTGTGATACGGAAGGATGTCGACCCGCTCGATGTTGGACATGGGGCGAATCAAGTCGGCAAGGCGTTTCAAATCTTCTTCGCTGTCCGTCCAACCTGGCACAAGCACATGACGCAGCCAAACCCGCTTGCCCTTTTCTTGCAGGTATTTCGCACAGTCGAGCACCGGATCAAGCTTTGCGCCAGTAAGCTCGAGATGTCGGGCAGGATCGGCATGTTTGATGTCGAGGAGTATGGTGTCGGTCAAATCGATAAGGCGCAGAATATCGCTATTTTCGCGCGAAAAAACGCCGGCGCACGTATCGATGCACGTATTTACGCCGATTTCATGGCACTTTTCAAACAGTTCCGCGACGAAACGCGCCTGCAGCATCGGCTCTCCCCCCGAAACGGTAATGCCGCCTTTCTCGCCCCAATAATCGCGGTAGCGGAGGGCGCGCGAGAGGATATCCTGCGCAGTGGCGGTCTCGCCGCCGCTCGCCGCCGCCCAGGTATCGGGGTTGTGGCAATAGAGACAACGGAAGGGACAACCGCGCAAAAAGACGATAAAACGAACGCCGGGGCCGTCAACGGCCCCGAACGTTTCGTATGAATGGACAAGTCCTTTTAGAGGCTCTTGTGGCATGTGCGCCGAATCACATCCATCTGCTGTTCGCGGGTGAGGTCGATGAATTTGACCGCATAGCCGGAGACACGGATGGTAAAGTTCGCATATTCCGGCTTTTCGGGATGCTCCATGCAATCGATAAGCTTCTCGGTGCCGAAAACATTCACATTCAGATGATGCGCACCCTTGTTGAAGTAGCCATCCATTACCGAGACGAGCGTATTCACACGGTCCTCAAGCGTATTGCCGAGAGCCGAAGGATGAATCGTCTGGGTATTGGAAATGCCGTCGAGCGCATACTCGTAGGGGAGCTTGGCGACCGAATTGAGCGAAGCGAGAAGCCCGCTCTTTTCCGCACCATAGCTGGGATTCGCACCGGGCGCGAACGGCATGCCGCCCTCGCGTCCGTCCGGCGTAGAGCCGGTAGCCTTGCCGTAGACGACATTGGATGTGATCGTGAGGATCGAGGTGGTAGGCTCGGCGTTGCGGTAGGTGTGATGGCTCTTGACCTTCGCGAGGAATTCGGTGAGCAGCCATTCGGCAATATCGTCGGCACGGGGATCGTCGTTTCCATAGCGCGGGAAGTCGCCTTCCGCCTCATAACCGACCGCAATACCGTCTTCATCGCGGATAACCTTGACTTTGCTGTACTTGATGGCGCAAAGCGAGTCCACAGTATGCGAAAAGCCGGCGATGCCGGTAGCGAAGGTGCGGCGCACGTCGGTATCGATAAGCGCCATTTCCGCCGCCTCGTAGTAATACTTGTCGTGCATATAGTGGATGAGGTTGAGAATATGCACATAGAGGCCGGCGAGCCAGCTCATCATGTTGTCGAAGCGCTTCATCACCTCGTCATAATCGAGGTATTCGCCAGTAATGGCCGGATATTCGGGCGCAACCTGCACTTTGCTCTTTTCGTCCTTGCCGCCGTTGATGGCGTAGAGAAGGCACTTGGCGAGGTTGGCGCGGGCGCCGAAGAACTGCATTTCCTTGCCGGTCTGCGTGGCGGACACGCAACAGCAGATTGCGTAGTCGTCGCCCCAGACGCGACGCATGACACAGTCGTTCTCGTACTGCACGCTCGAGGTATTGATCGAAACCTTGGCGGCATATTTCTTGAACGGCTCGGGCAGGCGGCTTGAGTAGAGCACCGTCATATTCGGTTCCGGCGAAGGCCCCATCGTCTCGAGGGTATGCAGGAAGCGGAAGCAATTCTTCGTGACCATGCTGCGACCGTCCGCACCAAGACCGCCAATCGAGAGCGTAGCCCAAACGGGATCGCCGGAGAAGAGTTCATTGTAGCTCGGAATGCGCGCGAACTTGACCATGCGCAAATGCAGCACGAGATGGTCGATAAGCTCCTGGGCCTCCTCCTCGGTGAGCGTGCCGTTTTTAAGGTCGCGCTCGATGTAAATATCGAGGAAGGTGGAAATGCGGCCGATCGACATCGCCGCGCCGTTCTGCGTCTTGATCGCGCAGAGATAGCCGAAGTATGTCCACTGGACGGCCTCGCGAGCGTTCATCGCAGGCTTGGAAATATCAAAGCCATACGATGCCGCCATAACCTTCATGGCCTTGAGCGCCTTGATCTGCTCGGCGACTTCTTCGCGCAGGCGGATGACATCCTCGGCCATCGAACCCATGCCGCTGTGAAGTTTGTCATACTCCTTTGCCTCGATCAGCTTGTCGATACCGTATAGCGCAACGCGACGATAGTCGCCAACTATGCGCCCGCGGCCGTAGGTATCGGGAAGCCCGGTGATGATGTGCGATTTTCTCGCCGCGCGCATTTCCGGCGTGTAGCAATCGAACACGGCCTGATTGTGCGTCTTGTGGTAGACATTGAATATTTTGTGAAGCTCCTCGCTGGGCGTATAGCCATACGTAGTGCAAGCTTCCTCGGCCATCTTGATGCCGCCGTAAGGCATAAACGCGCGCTTCAAAGGCTTGTCGGTCTGAAGACCTACGATTTTCTCGAGATCCTTGTCGAGATAGCCTGCGGGATGCGAAGTAATGGAAGAGACGATATCGGTGTCCATATCGAGAACGCCGCCCTTCGCGCGCTCCTCCTTCTGGAGTTCCTGAAGCTTGCCCCAAAGCGCATCCGTGGAAGGTGCAGCATCCGCAAGGAAGCTCGCGTCGCCATAATAAGGCGTGTAGTTTAGGCGAATGAACTCGCTGACATTAACATCCTTCGTCCAGCGGCCACCCACAAAACCAGCCCACGCGGGCTGTTCCTTGGCATCAATGACTGCATTCATTTGCTTGTCTCCTCAAATTACGGTTGTTTGAAATCTATATTACGTATTATACCACACCTAAGCGGGTAAAGTCAATAGCCCAAATATAAAAGTTCACTATATCTAATACACTACCTGTATACCTCTTCTGCCCATTCATAGGGTTCGGTATACTGTATATTGTATAGTGTCTCGATCATAAACTTGAGGACGCGCTCGCCTGAAAAGATGCGATGGTACTTGGCGCGGCCGGCGGCTGCAATGCGCTTGCGCTCGTTATCATGCGTCTGGTAAAAGAGAATTTTATCGACCAGATCGCCAGCCTCGGAGAAGTAGACTGTTTCATCCGGCGAGAAAAACCGGTCCATGGCGTTCTTGTCCGATTGAAAGGTGAGAATTCCATATCCCATGAGGTGGGCGATGCGGTCGGACGAGTACCACTTGTCCCCTTCCCTGCGATTGAGATTGAGGGACATTTTGGAAGTGGAGAGCACCTCTTCATACTTGGCACCCCAAATCGATGGCGATAGTTTAAGCACATCAGGCTGCGGCAGCAGTGAAGAACGGGGGATTCTTCCGGAACCAAACAACTCCACACGCAATTTGTCGTTGATCTTGGGCATTACTTCCGCGAGCAAATCCCATCTTGGGTCTCCGGCGCGAGGATTGCCGGCGAAGAAAAGATCGCGCACAAAGCCATCCTTGCGGCTGTTGTCGCCATGCTCCATGGAAGAATCGGACGGATTGGGCATGTAAGCCATGAAGTTTTTGCCAGTAAGCCAGGTTTTGAGTTCCTCGCCGGCAGTAGTGACGAATATGCCGTCGCAACTTTCCATGCGATCTTCGATTTGCCGCCGTGTCGGTCCCTGCCAAATTGGATCCACATTGAAATGCGCAATCTTTACAGTGGGCAGGATTCGTCTGATTTCAAAGAGTGTTTCGTTCGTTATATAGTCGCAATGACCGAGGAGCACGACATCTGGACGAAAATTTCTCGCACACTGCACAAGCCGCCTATTGGCGATTTTGCCGCCCAGCGGACGGATTGCCAGCGGCGCAAGCAGACGCGCCATGTCGCGATCGGAAAACTCGCACAGGCGCCAATTGTTGCGGATTGCGCCGCACATCAATTTGCGCCCCGGACCCATGCGCAAATTACCGTAGTTGCGAATCATCAAATTATCCACAAGAAGGATTCGCAATTCTTCAAAGTTCATTTTTTCGCTCCTTCCTCGACAACCCGTTCATATGCGGCTATGGAACCGGCTATCATCTTGGGAAAAGAAAATTTCTCGATCGCAGGGGTGCGCACATCGCCGAAATCGGATGCAAGCGCCTCTTGAATCGCGGCGGCGAAGCCTTCCGCGTCTGCATGTTCGACAGGAACCAAAACTCCGTTTTTCCCGGATTCGACAATATCCAAAGCCCCTCCGAACGCCGTCGCCACGACCGGGCGGTTCATCGCGAGCGCTTCGGCCATGCTGCGCCCGAAGGCCTCCGGCTTTTTCGTATTGGACGAAACCACGACATCGGCTATCGAAAGGCATTCCGCCACCTTTTGCTGATTGCCGGCAAACACCACAGTATCGCCAAGCCCAAGTTCATCCACGAGACCGCGGAGCGCAGCCTCCACATCCTTGCGCTTTTCTTCGGCTTCTCCGACAATCACGAGCCGAAGATTTGGAATCTTCTCGCGCACAATTGCCGCCGCGCGGACAAGCGTATCGTAGCCCTTCAGTTGGGTGATGCGACCAAGTCCCATGACGACTTTGCGCCCTTCGGTGCGCCATTCGAGTTTTTTCGATTCGATAAATTCGCGGTCGAGATGCGCGGGGTCGAACTTTTCGCGGTCGATGGCGCGTGGTATCACGCAGAGTTTCTCTTCATCGATTCCATATGCGGATTTTAGATACTCCGCGATATAGCGCGACGGCGTGACCGTCAGCGTGCCGCGCGTCATGATGCGCGAATACGCGGAAATCGAGTTTGCACCATGCGCAAAGGTAATCCACGGAATACCCAGCTTGCGATTTGCCGACGCGAAAAGCCATGCCGGAACGCGACTATGCGCACATACGGCGTCGGGGCGTTCACGCTCCAGAAACCGGCGCAATTGCCGCGCCCGGCTGAAGAAGGTCAAGGGATTCTTGCTCTTCATGTCCATGCGCACGACACGACCGCCGTCCTGTTCGATTTTCTCCAGCAATCTGCCGCCCTGCGCGACGACGATATTCTCCCAGCCATGAGCCGTCAAAGCCTTGTTCACCTCCACGACGCCGCGTTCAACGCCGCCCTGCTCCATCGCCGGCACCAGCTGGACCGTCTTCATCTTCAGATGCGCTCCTCGTAGCCGCGGAAGTGGACATTGAGTTCGTGCAGCGGCGCGAGCAACCTGCCGAGCGGCTGACCCGCCGTCATCATCGCGAATGCGTTTACGTCCTTTGGGAAACATTTGCCGCCGTATCCGCGCTTGCCGTCCGGTCCGGGCACATAGGTGTGCGTATCGTTGATATAGCCGGAAAGGAGCACGCCATTGTGCACATTCGCCCAGTCGGCGCCCATTTTCTCGCAATACTCGCGCACGGCGTTGAAATAGGTCACCTTGTATGCGCCAAAGACATTGTGCGCATACTTGGTGATTTCCGCTTCCAACGGTGTCATTACCGCAAATTTCTTGCCCTTGAAAATCTTTGCGAGCAATTCCACCGCGCCCGTAAAGACCATCGTCTGCTTTTTGAAGTCTTCAATATGCGTCCGCTCGGTAAGAAACTCTGGCATGTAGCATACCTGATGGCCGGTCTCGCGGCTGAGCATATCCGAAGTCCCCGGCAAAATCGTCGTGCGCACGAATACCGGGACCTTGGGAAGCTTCATGATCAGCTCCTTCATGAGCGTCAAATCCTGCGTGCCGTCGTCTTCAGTAGGAACATGAATCTGCAAAAACGCCACATCAATGCCGGAAAGGTCGTCATTGTAGCCCTTGGGAGGATCGGAGACGAATATGCGCACATCGGGGTTGTTTTCCTCGAGCCACGCCTTCAGGGCGCCGCCGACGAATCCGCATCCGATAATTCCAACTTTGATCATTCCATCCTCCTTTCACGCATCCGGCCAAAGTTTTGCCGCCATTTCCCGAAGTTTGAACTTCTGGATTTTCCCAGAGGCCGTTTTGGGATAATCATCGACAAACTCGCAATATTTCGGTATCTTGAACCAGCTGATGAGCGGCTTCAGATATGCTTCGATATCGGCGGCGGAAAGCGATGCGCCTTCCTGCAACTGGATGAACGCAACCGGCTGTTCTCCGTATTTCGAAGACGGACACCCGACCACCGCGACATCTTTCACCTGCTCCATGGCGCCAATGTATTGCTCCACCTCTTTAGGGCTGATGTTTTCGCCGCCGCGAATGATCATGTCCTTGAGCCGACCGGTGATGTAGAAATACCCGTCCTCGTCCATGCGTCCGAGATCGCCAGAATGGAGCCAGCCATTCTCGTCGATGCATTCTGCCGTTTCCTCCGGCATGTTGTAGTAGCGCTTCATGTAGAGCCCGCGGCAGCAGAGTTCGCCCTCCTGTCCGATCGGCGCGAGTTCTTTCGTATCGGGGTCGATTACCGCGACTTCCATTCCCGGCAGCGCCTGTCCGACCGTCTCGCATTTGCGATGGATGGAAGGCTCGAAATAGCGCGTCATCGTCATCACCGGTCCGCCCTCGGTAAGCCCGTAGGGAATCGTTATTTCGCGCATAAACATCTTCGAATGCGCCTGTTCCATGCGATGGACGGGGCAGACCGCGCCGGACATGACGCCGGTCCTGAGCGATGAAAGATCGTACTTGGCGAAATCAGGGTGGTCGAGCATCGCGATATACATCGTGGGCACACCGAATACCGCCGTGCATTTTTCCTTGGCTATCGCTTCCAAGACCGAAAGCGGATTGAACTTTTCCACAAGCACCATCGTCACGCCATGGTTGAGCGCACCCACCACCCCGAGCACGCATCCAAAACAATGGAAGAGCGGCACCGGGATGCACAGACGGTCGCGCGACGTGAAATTCTGGCACGCGCCCGACCAGAAACTGTTGTTCACAAGACCCGCATGGGTAAGCAACACCGCCTTGGGAAAATTCGTCGTGCCCGAGGTATATTGCATGTTCACCACATCCTGAGGGCGGCATTTCGACTGACGATCGATATACGCGGCATCAGAAACTTCAAGCGCGAGATCTTTCACCTCGTCGAGCGAATACATGCCCTTGTGCTTGGCGCCGCCGATATAGAACACCCGCTTGAGATTGGGGAATCTGCGCGGATGCAGATCGCCGCGGAAATTAATCTTAAGTTCAGGCATGAGCTCGTAGAGGTCTTTGACATAATCCTCGTCGCGGTAGCCGTCCACCACAAAAACATTTTCAGCACCGGAATTCTTGAGGGCGAAATCGATGCCGGTTCCCTTGTAGTGGATATTGAGCGGCAGCAACACCGCGCCAATCTTCGCCGCCGCAAGCATGATCACCACCCAATGAGGGATATTGCCGGCAATGAGCGCAATACGCTCGCCACGCTTGACGCCAAGCGCCATCAGCCCCTTTGCCACGCGATCCACCTCGATGCCCAACTCTATCCAGCTCATCCTGAAATTGCGATCAACCATTACCAATGCGTCGTTGTCCCCGCAGCGCGCAATCGTCTGGTCGAGAAGTTCACCTATCGTCCAGTCGCGCCGACGCGGCAGATTGTGCCACGGTGCGCCGGTGGAAACCGACTCGCGAAATGGCGGCTTGGAAGGAGCCGTGCCGAATGGATCGGAAAGTTTCATGCGTCTGGCCAGAGCCTCGCGGCCCGCTCCCTTAATTTGTATTTCTGGATCTTGCCGGAGGCCGTGAGCGGAAATTCACCGACGATCTCCACGAACTTCGGAATCTTGAACCAGCTGATGCGATTCTTGCAGAACGCCGCCACTTCCTCTGGAGTAACCGACGCTCCGTCTTGCGGAATCACAAACGCGACCGGCTGCTCGCCGTACTTCTTGCTTGGGCAGCCGACCACCGCGACATCGCCCACCCCGGGCATCGTGGCGATGAAATCCTCCACTTCCTTGGGACTGATATTTTCGCCGCCGCGGATGATCAAGTCCTTGATGCGCCCGGTGATGTAGAAATACCCCTCCTCGTCCATGCGCCCTAGATCGCCGGAATGGAGCCAGCCGTTGGCGTCTATGCACTTCGCCGTCTGGTCGGGCATGTTGTAGTAGCCCTTCATGTTGCCATAGCCGCGACAGCAGATTTCGCCATCCTGACCAATCGGCGCAATCTCTCTCGTCTCTGGGTCGATAATCGCCACTTCCACGCCCGGCAGCGCCTGGCCTATCGTCTCGCACTTGCGCTTCACTGACGGCTCGAAGTATCGCGTCATCGTCATTACCGGGCCGGCTTCGGTAAGACCGTACGGATTCGTGATTTCGCGCATGAACATCTTCGTCTGCGCCTGCTCCATGCGATGGACGGGACAGGCCGACCCGGACATTATGCCGGTCCTGAGCGACGAAAAATCATGTTTTTCGAAATCTGGATGGTCGAGCATCGCGATGTACATAGTGGGCACGCCGTATACCGCCGTGCACCGCTCGCGCTCGATCGTGCGCATCACCATCTTGGGATCGAACTTCTCAACAAGCACCATAGTAGAGCCATGGTTCACGCACGCCATGACGCCCAGAACGCATCCGAAACAATGGAACAGCGGCACGGGAATGCAAACCCGGTCGTTCGCCGAAAGATTCTGGCACGCGCCAATCCAAAAGCCGTCGTTGGCGATGTTCGAATGCGTGAGCTGCACACCCTTGGGGAAGCCGGTCGTGCCGGATGTGTATTGCATGTTCACCACATCGTCAATGTGGCAACGCGCCTGGCGCGTCTCGTATTCCTCGTCGGACACTTCACTCGCGAGCATCTTCAACTCATTGAGAGAATAGAATCCGCGATGCTTCTCCGGCCCCAGAAAGAAAAGCCGCTTGAGCCGCGGATAGCGGCGGCAATTCAACCCGCCGCGTATGGAGGTCTTGAGCTCCGGAATCAACGAATGCAGAACTTGAATATAGTTGCAGTCGCGATAGCCGTCGATCACAAAGAGATTCTCCGCCTCCGACTGTCCCAGCGAGAAATCGAGTTCCGAACTCTTGTAGTTGATGTTGAGCGGCAGCAGGATTGCGCCAATCTTCGCCGCCGCGAACATGAGGATTATCCAGTGCGGAACATTCGTAGACCAAAGCGCAATCTTTTCGCCATGCTTGACGCCCAGAGCCACAAGCCCCTTCGCAACCTTGTCCACTTCCTCGCCGAATTCATACCAGGTCAGGCGGAAATCGCGGTCGACCATCACCAGCGCGTCGTTCTCCCCGCATCTCGCAATCGTCTGATCAAGAAGCTGGCCGAGCGTATATCGGCGCGTGACCGGCAGGCGATTCCATGCCATAGCGCCTGAAACCGACTGCCTGAACGGCGGCTTCACCGGCGCAGTGCCGAACGGATCGGAAAGTTTGAATTCACTTGCCATGGGCTATTGGTTTCCATCTCCTGGTTGGATATACTAGAGTGACCAGCACCGAAGCCGAAAGTATGAGCGAAAACACCGGGAATGTCAGAATTGGCAGCCATCCCGGTTTGCCGCCTTTTTTACTGAGCGCAACCGCGGAGAATCCCATGAACCAGCTCATGAACACCACGCTCCCGAGAACGCTGAAGAAGAAGCTCAAGTTGCGGTTGACCGCCAGCGCGATGATATTGGAGAAATGCACGAACGCGACGCTCATGCCGGTGAGAATCGCAAAATAGCTGTCAAACAGTCTGAGCGAAGGATTTTTCCATAGCGCCTTAAGCCAAGGTTTGCCGTAAAGCCTCGCCACCTGCCAGCCGCCGGTCGCCCAGCGGCGCAGCTGGCGCCACATTGCGCGAAACGTCTCGGGCTGCTCATCGGCATAATCGGCATCGGCCACGTATGAAATCCGCCCGCCGTCGATATTGCACTGGACCGAGAATTCCACATCCTCGACGAGCGTTTTCGTCTTCCACCCTTTTCCGTCGAGCATCGCGTATTTGAACGCAAACCCCGTCCCCGTGAGCTTGCCCGAAAGCCCGAGATTGGTGCGCACCCGGTTGCTGAGCTCGTTCATCACATCCCAGTAGGCCGCATACCAGCCGCTGATCACATTCGCCGACGCATTGGAGGAATGGCGGCAGCCTGTCGCAATCTGCTCGCCAGCGCAAAGCGCCTCGTTCATGGCCATGAACCAATGGCGGTCCACTTGGTTGTCCGCATCGAACACCGCCACCGCCTCGGCACTGTCAAGCTTCCCTATTCCCCAGGCGAGCACATCGCCCTTGCCGGAGCTTGGCTCCGTCTTCTCCCACACTTCCGCCCCCGCCATTTTCGCCACCTGCGCTGTCGCATCGGTACAATTGTCGGCAAGCACGATGACGCGTATCTTGTCCTTGGGATAGTCGGCCTCAAGCGCCGTCTTTACCGGGAAGGCGATTACATTCTCCTCGTTGCGCGCACACACCAAAACGGTAAAGTGCAACCGCTCGTCCGTCTTTTTGAACGTCTTCGACGGCTTTACAAGCCCCAGAAGGACGATCACCATCGACCAGAAGAAGACAAACGTCAGCGCAAGGCAAAGAATGTCGATAATCATTATCGCCACCTCCTGTGCACCCAAAGATACTGCTCTGGATATTTTCTGATCGCCTCGCCAAGCCGGTCGTTCAGGAGTTGCGTGGCGGCAATCTTGTCGTCATCCTTGGAGAACACGACCGGCGCCCCGCCCACCAGGCGATACTTGTATGGCGCCACGCGCACGAACGAGCCCACGACAATCGGGTATCCATAGCGCATCGCCAGCCGCGTAACGGAGGTGAAAGTCTTCGCCCGACGCCCGAGAAACTCGATTTCAATTCCGCCGGACGTGTGCTGATCCATGAGAATGGTCATTGCCGCGCGCGTCTCCTCCCACTGGCGCATTATCTCCGGCGAGAAGCCGCGATTCTTGTCGATGACCGTGATATTGCCGCGGAAATGATGCTTCTTGAGCCAGTTCTGCACGAACTTGTTGTTCATCACCCGCGCGATGGCGATCATCGGCCGCACAAAGCTGATCATGTTGGTCGCCGCCTCCCACACGCCATGATGCGCACTCGCAAGCAGTATCGGCGTATCGGGAGAATCAAGCAGCAGTTTCACTGCCTCTGGGTCCGCATCCGTCTCCACATCAAGATGCTCGCGCCAATTTTCGCGCGTAACCACGCTTGGCACGAACAAGGCCTCCATTATGTGGCCAGCGAGATGCTTCCAGCTCGCCTTCGCGATCCTGACCGCCTCTTTGGGGTCGGATGTTATCCCGCACTTGATGATGTTATCCACCGCCAGCCGCCGGCGCTTGCCGAAGAACGGCCAGATCATGGCGGCGAAAGCGCCTCCGATATCGTATGCGTGGGCGGCGAAAAAGTTCATTTAGGCTTTCTCGAAACGAATTGCCGCACTGCGGCCGTGGCCATCGAGTCCCTCGACCTCGGCAAAGGTCTTGATCGTGGGCAACGCTTCGGCGAGGTCTGCCTGAGTATACTGAACAAAGCTGTGGCGGCGGCGGAAATCATCGGGTGTCAGCCCGCTGAACATCGCGGCGGCGCCGCCGGTCGGGAGCACATGGCTGGGGCCGGCGACAAAATCGCCGGCGCTCTCCGGCGTCCAAGGCCCGATGAACACCGCTCCGGCGTTGCGGATGTATTTGGCCGCGTCGGCAGGGCTCTTCGTGAGGATTTCAAGATGCTCCGGCGCGAATTCGTTCACCACTTTTATGCCTTCGAGAACCGACTTCACCACCACCATCATGATGCCGCCATTGTCGATTACGCGCTGGATCTTGTCCTTGCGGCTGAGCGTCTCGGCCTGCTTGAGGATCTCGGAGCGAAGCGCCTCGGCGATCTTGCGCGTAGTGCACACGCAAAGCGACTTTTCGAGCCCCGAACCATGCTCGGCCTGGCTGAGCATGTCCGCCGCGACCCACCTCAACGGCACCGATCCATCCGTCAAAACGGCGATTTCGCTCGGACCCGCCACCTGGTCGATTCCAACATAGCCGTAAACCTGGCGCTTGGCCGCGGTCACAAACGCATTCCCCGGCCCGGCGATCTTCTGAACCTTCTTGCAGCTCTTGGTTCCGAAAGCCATCATTCCAATCGCCTGAATGCCGCCGACGCGATAGATTTCCGTCGCACCTGCGAGATTAAGCGCATACTGCAAAACCGGGTTGACGTTTCCGTCCTTGCCCGCTGGCGTGCAGGCGACGATTTCCCTCACGCCTGCAATCTTCGCGAGCGCCACGGTCATGAGCGCAGTCGACGCGAGCGGCGCCGTCCCTCCGGGAATGTAGATTCCCACGCGGTCCATGGGCGAGAAGAACTCGCCCATCTTGCCGCCCTTTGCCGTCCCGATCTCCCAGCGCGTCTTGAGGGACGCTTTTGCAAACCCGATGATCCTCACATACGCATCGTTGACCGCGTTCTTCAGTCCCTTGTCCATCTTCGAGAAGTTGAAGTTCTTTATCCTGAACTGTGAAGGTTTCAGTTTCGCCCCCTCGAACTTCTCGATATATTTGGCGACGGCCGCATCGCCGTTCTTGCGGATATCGGCAAGAACCCCGGCCGCCACCTTTTCGGCCTCCTCGGCGAAGGCCGGACGGTTGATGTAGGATTTTAGACGCTTGTCTCCGATTGGTACGATCTGGATCATCCGCCTCTCCTTATTTCAGTTTGTCGTAATTCTTGGGTCCGAGCATGCACTTCACCTGCACTTCCGCGGCAAGCTCGCCGTTCACATAACCCTTTCCGGTGAAAATGCCCATGATGCGGCCCAGCTTGTCGTTCATCGCCACCGTGACAAACTTGTCGCCGGGGCGCACCGGCTTGTAGAATCTGGCGCGCTCGACCGTCGCAAGGATGAAACTGGACTCCTCTCCGAGAAATCCGCGCGCCACGAGCGCCGCGCCTGCGGCCTGCGCCATCGTCTCGCACAGCACCACGCCGGGGACGATCGGAAATTCCGGAAAGTGCCCCTTGAAGAAATCGTTCTTCTCCATGGTGAACGTATACTCGGCGAGACCGCCGGTTTCGTCCGCTGCAACAAGCGTGTCCACAAACAGAAACGGCGGACGGTGCGGAAGCAGCTTGACGCCGGGAAGATTGTATGTGTTCTTGAACGCCGGGAATTCGGTTATTTTCTCTGCCATGGTCTTATGCCTTCTTGAGAACCAGCGCACCATTGTGGCCGCCGAATCCGAGTGAAGTGGAAAGCGCGACACGGATGTCGCGCTTCACGCCGACATTCGGCGTGTAGTTGAGATCAAGCTCCGGATCGGGATTCTCGTAGTTGAGCGTGGCGGGGCAGAAACCCTCGCTGATCGCAAGTGCGCAAATCGCCGCCTCGGTCGCACCGGTCGCACCCAGCATGTGCCCGTGCATCGGCTTCGTGGAGCTGATGTTGATCGCCTTGGCATGATCGCCGAACACGCGCTTGAACGCCGCCGTCTCCATCTTGTCGTTGAGATTCGTGGAGGTTCCGTGCGCATTGATGTAGTCTACTTGCGTCTTGTCCTCGACTCCGGCGTCCTTGAGCGCGATTTCAATCGCCTTGACCGCGCCATCCGCGGACGGATCGGGCGCGGTGATGTGGTAGGCGTCGCATGTCGCGCCGTATCCCGCGAGCTCGGCATACACCCTCGCGCCGCGAGCCTTCGCGTGCTCTTCGCTCTCAAGCACGAGAATGGACGCACCCTCGCCCATCACGAATCCGTCGCGGTCGGCATTGAACGGGCGGCAAGCGCGCTCTGGCGAATCGTTGAACTTGGTAGCGAGCGCCTTTTCCTTCATGAATCCGCCCACGCAGAATTCGAGAATCACCGCCTCGGATCCGCCGGAGATGACCACATCGGCGCGCCCGGCACGGATGAGATCCATCGCATAGCCCAAAGCATCGGTCGAACTCGCGCACGCCGTCGTCACCACCTGCGCAGGACCCTTTGCCCCAAGCGCAATCGCTATGTTGCCCGCGCCCTCGTTCGCGATCAGCTCTGGAATCGCCAAGGGCGAAAGACGGTCGGGACCCTTGTCGAAGAGAATGCGGTAATTGTCCCCCGTCACTTCAAGTCCGCCGATGCCGACGCCCAGGATCGTGCCTACGCGATCCATGTCCGGCTTGTTCTCCGCCGTCCATCCGGCGTCCTTCCACGCCTCGGTCGCCGCCGCCACCGCATACTGCGCGAACAGCGCCATGTGCCGCGCCGACTTCTTGTCCAGCAGTCCGCCGCCTATCGCGTATTCGTCGAAGCCCTTCACTTCCGCCGCGACCTGGCAGGTGCATCTCGAAGGATCGAACTTCGTGATCCTGCCGATTCCTTTCGTACCCTTCTTCACCGCCGCCCATGTGGCATCCTTGCCGTTGCCGACTGCGGTAATCATTCCAATTCCGGTTATAACGACTTTCTTCATTGCTTGTTCCTTGGTTTCTTGAAATCTTTCAGAGGTTCGGCCAGGTGCAGAACGTGCCGGCGTATGTAAGGCCGGAGCCGAAGCCGACCATTACGATCTTCATGCCTTCCTTGAGTTCGCCGCTCCTTACCGCCTGATCGAGCGAAATCGGGATCGACGCACCCGATGTGTTCGCGGTCGTCTCGAGGTTGAGCCAGAATTTCTCCTGCGGCAGTTTCATGCGCCGCGCGACCGCCTCGATGATGCGCCCGTTCGCCTGATGCGCAAACACGCGGTCGATCTCCGCAGGCGTCGTGCCCATGCGCTCGCAAAGCTGCGAAGCGACGCGCGAAAGCGCCCTGACCGCGAACGCGAACACGTCATGGCCCATGAGGCTCATCTTGGGGACGATCGGCGCGGCGGGCATCGGCACTCCCGTATCGGGATTGATCGGCAACGCTTCGCGTGTGCCGCCGGAGCGCGTGATGAATTCGCTGCCCGAACCGTCCGCGCCGAGAATCGTGTGCGCCGTCGTCTTCGTGGAAGCGACGCCCGGCGCCTCGTCGTTCCCAAGCACCACCGCGCCTGCGCCATCGCCGAACAGAATGCAGCTCGAACGGTCGGACCAGTCGACAATGCGCGTGAGCGTCTCCGACCCGATGACAATCGCCTTCTTGTCTGGATAGAAATTCACGAATCCGCGCGCCTGCTCCAAGGCATAGACGAAGCCCGAGCAGGCGGCCGCGAGATCGAACGCGCCCGCATTCTTGCACCCGAGCAAATCCTGCACCAGACACGCCGTGGACGGAAACACATTGTAGTCCGGCGTCGTCGTCGCCATCACGATGAGTCCGACTTCGAGCGGATCGACCTTCGCCATCTCCAGTGCGCGCCGCGCGGCCTCCGCGCCCATCGTCGCCGTCGTCTCGCCGGGACCTGCAACATGGCGCGAATGAATCCCGGTGTGCGAATATATCCATTCGTCATTGGTGTCCAACGACTTCGCAATATCGTCGTTGGTCACGACTTTCTCAGGCAGATAGCTGCCGGTTCCAAGAACTCTTATTCCCATCTGTTTTCCCTTTTCTCGGATAATTTCTGTATATTATACCAAAAATCAGCCGAAAAGTATATCTTTCATTGTCCAAATCTTGGGTGCTTTGCCCTTCGCCCAGACGAGCGCGCGCAACGCTCCGGCGGCGAACGCCTCGCGCGATTGCGCCTTGTGCACAAGTTCGATACGCTCCACGTCTCCCGCAAACATAACCGTATGGTCGCCTACCACCGAGCCGCCGCGCAACGCATGGATGGCGATTTCTTCCGCCTTGCGCTCGCCGGTCTCGCCATGCCGCCCGAAAACGAATTCGCCGCCGCCGCGCCCGGCCTTCGCCGCCTTCGCGAGCATCAGCGCCGTGCCCGAGGGCGCATCCTTCTTGTGCTTGTGGTGCATCTCCACCACTTCAATATCGTAGCCGGCACCCAAAACCTTGGCCGCCTGCTCCACGAGCCCCAGCAAGAGATTCACCCCGAGCGAATAGTTGCCGCTCTGGACGACAGGAATCTTCTTCGCACATTCGTCGATCCGCGCCTGCTCGTCCGCCGTGAGCCCGGTCGTGCCGATCACATACGGGATCCCGGCCGCCGCCGCCTTTTCCGCCAATTCCGGCACCGCCGCATGGAAGGAAAAATCGACAACTCCCTCGCAGTCGTCGCCCCAGGCTTTGTCGAAGCCCTCGGCTATGTCAATCTTCCAGCCGACCTCCAGCTCCGGCGCCACCGACTTCTCTTCAACCATCTTGACAAGCATCCGACCCATCCGGCCTGCCGCTCCTACTATCGCTATCTTCATGCCAGTTCTCCTATCAAAATCTGTGAATGCGCTTCGGTGATGCGCACCTTGACGACGCTTCCCGCCGGACGCGCGCCCTCCCAGACCACAATCCGGTTGCCGCCGTCGCGCCCGCTCCAACGCGCCGCATTGCGCTTCGACGGCCCTTCCACCATCACCTCTCGCACCGTCCCCACGAGCCGCGAATTGCGCTCCAGCCCGCGCCGCTCCTGATCGGCCAGAAGCACTTGATCGCGCCGCTCCTTCTCCTCCACGCTCACGTCGTCGGGCAATTTGGCCGACCTCGTGCCCGGTCGCGGAGAATACTTGAACACGAAACTGTTATCGAACCCGGCCTCTTCCATCAGCGACCTCGTCGCCTCGAAATCTTCTTCCGTCTCGCCGGGATACCCCACGATAATATCCGTAGTGAGCGCAAACTCCGGATCGAAATCCCGCAGCTTCTTCACCGCCGCGAGATACTCCGCCCGCGTGTAGCGCCGCCCCATCTCCTTCAATATGCGATCGCTCCCGGATTGCACCGGCAAATGCAAGTGGCGGCAAATCTGCGGATAAGTGCGGTAGACCCTGACCAATTCGTCCGTGCATCCCTTGGGGTGCGCACTCGTGAAACGGATGCGCTCAAGCCCTTTTATCTGGCAAAGCCGCTCCAGCAGCGCCGGGAAAGCGTCTGTCTTGCCGTCGCGCACGCCGTAACGCAATACCGACTGCCCCAAAAGGCAAACTTCCTTGACGCCGTTTTTCACCAGACTCTCCACCTCCGCGACGATCTCCGCCTCCGGACGGGAGTATTCATGTCCGCGCACATCCGGCACGATACAGTAGCTGCAACGGTTGTCGCACCCCACCAAGACCGTGACGAACGCCTTGAAACCGGAAATCTCGTGCGCGTCCAGACCCGTCGGCACTGCATCATCCCCAAGCTCCAATATCTGCGCCCCTTTGGAGTCGCGCTCCGGCTTCTTGTCCGCGAGAGAGGCGACAATCTGCGGGATAAGCCCGAACGCGCGCGGCCCGACGGCGAAATCGAGCTTCGGCAGAACCTTGAACACATCGCGCTTGAGCCGCTTCACGGCGCACCCCATAAGCCCGGTCATCTTCCCCGTGCTGCAAAGGTATCCCATTTTGCCGACCGCTTTGTTCTCGGCTTTCTGCCGCACCGTGCAGCTGTTTACGATTACCAGCTCCGCGTCGTTTTCATCCGACACCTTTTCGTGCCCCGCGGCAATCATCAGCGCCTCCACGGCCTCGGAGTCGCGCACATTCATCTGGCAGCCGTACGTATGGACGAGAAACTTCATTTGCGCAAGAGTGTGACCACGGTTTCGAATCTCGCCGTCCGCGGGAACATGTTTATCCACTTCACCTGCGTCACTTCATAGCCGCGCACGAGGACCTTGAGATCGCGCGTCAGCGTCGCCGGGTCGCAGCTCACGTACACTATCACCGGTGCGCGCGACTTCGCCAGCCATTCCGCCACGCCCTTCTCAAGTCCGCCTCGCGGCGGATCTACGATTACGAATGTCCCGCTTCCAATCCCGATCCGGCGCATATTCCGACCGACTTCTTCGCAATAGAACGCCACGTTCCTCCGGTCCTGCGATCCGGATTCCCGGCCTCCCATTCCCGCATTCCGCTTTGCGCATGCTATCGCCTCGCGACCGCTCTCGATTCCCGTGACCTTTTCTGCACCGCACAACAACCCGAACACCCCTACGCCGCAATAGAGATCGAGCACATTAGGCGCAATTTCCCGATGCCGCGCATAAATCGCCGCCACTTCCTGCGCCAGTTTCTCGCCCGCCTCCGGATTTACTTGGTAGAAACCGCCTAGCGGCACCTCGAACACTTTGCCGCACGTCCGTTCCCTCATCACTTCGCCGCCGCGAGCGCCGTCTTTACCCAGATACCACTGCACTCCGCTCAACTCCGAATACCGGACCGTCACCGTCTCTTTCTGCGCGGTTTGCCGCCGCACCGGCTCGGCGCCCTGGGTAAGAAGCGCGAAAACATTCTTGCGTATCTCCGGCAGGGCTTCGTTGATCTGCGGCAAAACGAGCGGATCGTCCTTCATGTCCACAATCTCGTGCGACCCTTCCTTCCGATACCCGAACTCCATGCCCGGATCCCTGCCGCCACGCTCTGGACTGCGGAAATGATACGTCGCCTTGTTGCGATAGTTGAGTTTCTTTTCGGTTTTTATCTGCACCGGCGCGGGATGTTCGATCCTTGCCCTGTCCAGAAACTCTTCAAGTTGTTCGCCCTTGATGCGCTCTTCGCCTTCCGGGGAAATTTCGCGGTACACCATGCCCGGCACATCGAGTCCGTTCCACTCGCGCCGTTCGGGGCTTTTCTCTTCAAGCTCCACGAGCCGCGCCTTCACATATCCGCGCCGCTCTTCGACCAGCTCCGCCTTGACCTTCTCGCCAACCCATGCACCGGGCACGAACACCACGCGCCCATCGCCGAGCCTTCCCAGCCCGTCGCCGCCGTAGACGTTTTTAAGGATTTTTATCGAGCAAATCACGCCCAGAGCTTCTCCAGCGCGTAATAGGCTCGCGCCTCGGGAGAAAACACATGCACCACGACATCGATGTAATCGACGACGATCCAGCCGCTTTCCGGGTCGCCGCTCGTGCGGTAGCTCGCCACGCCCTCGCCCTTCATTGCCGCCTGGCTTTCGGCGACAAGCGCCTTCAGGTGCGGCGCCGCCGCACCGGTCGCCACCACGAAAAAGTCCGTCAGCGAACTTTTCCCGCGCACATCGTAGATTTTGATGTCTTCGCCCTTGCGCTCTTCAAGCGCCGCCGCGATTTTCTTTGCCTGCTCTTCTGCTACCATATTTGTGTATTATACTAAAAATCGCGATAAAATGCAATGGGGAATTGGAAATTGGGTGAAAAAGTAAGTGGGTTGACGGAAGCGAAACGATGCAACAGGCGCAACTGCATGGTGGCGGCGGTGCGCTCGGGGGAGGCGAAAACCCCTTGAATACCCAGCGGTTAGTTCACGTGTATTGAAATCGGCCTGCCCCCCGCACTAGCTAGGTATGCCGTCTTTTCGATAGCATCGTCGTAAACTCCCGGCAATAGGCGCTTCAATCTACCGCCAAACCTTCGTGCCATTACCTCTCCCAGCTCATCTAACTCTACACCGAATATCGCCGCTTTAATCTTTTCATCGACGCTCTCGCTTAGCAACACGCCATTAAGAACCTTATCAAGAAGCGTTTGAGGAAACTTATTGTATCGGCAAACTTTTTTGCCAGCAAGCACATCAGCAGGGACTACTTGAGCGTCGTTGCAATCAATGCCCGTGTTTTTAGTGAATTGGGCATATTCCGACGTCTCAATATAAACAATCGTCTCTTCAGCGTACTTCTTCGCCTTTGCCTTCTCTTTCAGTCTCTCAATTTTGGAAGTACATATTGCAACATACAAGTCCTCTCCGCTTTTCATACGCAAATTGAGGACGATGTGATAATGAGGATAAGTAGTAGCGAGGTTGTCGTTGACAAAATACAAGACATCGCCCTGCTCTGCTCCGCCGAATGTGCCAGAGATCTTGTTCTGCACGATGAGCCGTCAGTAATTCAAGAACGAATCTTTGTTGAGCGCAACAAGCGCCGGAGATGCCTTGCTGTATTCTTTCCCAGGCTCGTCAGGATCTGCAAAGAAATCCGCAATGTCAATTTCGGGATAAACCCTGTGTGCATCGTCTATCTTGTCTTTAACTTTACTCCACTCTGGGAAGTGATGAGTAAATTCAGACAAGTCCTCTCCTTTGCTTGCAAGTTGAAGCATGGTTTCGATTGCGCAGTCCGCAGATTGACGATCTGACAAAGAAAGATGTGGGTACCGATAGCCGACTTTATCGGAAATATACTTATGGTGTCCTTCATCGTCAAGAGCGATTAGGTATTCGCGCAGTTCGTCACAGTGCCCGCTGTCGGCACTTACCAAAATCTCATATGCCCTTTTATTAACAGGCCCTTTCGGGTATGCCAGATAACTTCCGCTTGTGATACGACGGCCACACTCCCGCATATGGTCTCGATCAGCAAGATACATCAACTTCAATAGATGCACCTTGTCGCACACATCCTGTGCACAATTCGCCGTGAAATACATCAGCAAATCAACTATTTTGCCGTCGAAATAGTTCATTTCTTCAAGCCTTTTCTCATATTTCATGCGTATTATATCATATTTTTTGACACTATTCAAGGGCTTTTGTCACTTTTCATCCCGTTCTGCTGCGCTGAAAGTGGGCAGGGGCGACGGAGTTTCCTGCCCGTTTAGTCGTGCAAACGCAAATGCCCGCTCCAAGGTAAATACCCATGAACTATGGGCATTTACCTTGTCCTTTCACCACAAAACGCACTTGCGCGTTTTGTGTATGAAATTTCCGGAAAATGCCTGGCAAAACTTAGCTTGCTGCGCAGTCCAGAAGACTCGACTACGAAGGAAAGAAGGCTGGACTAGGAGAGAGATTTTTCGATTCTTCGATTAATCGATTTTTCGATTGCGGAGCGATAAGCCCTGCCTTTGCGGTCGTGCGTAGCGCATAGCCGCTCAAACGATGTTGTGTGCATCAATGTCGATAGCCATTTTCACCGCTTTGGGCGGCGGACATTGCGCCGCCGCCTGGCGATAGGCCGACACAACCGGAGAAATGAGCTCCGATGTAATCACCACTTGGTAACGGAAGTAGCCTTCCTGTTTTTCGATTGCGCTGGGCATGGCATCGGAAACACGCATCTTCCCCGGCGCTTTGGCCAGCATCTCCGAATAAAACCGCGCCCAGCGCTCCGCAAGTTCGCGATCCCGCGACTTGAACCGGATTACGCTCAAATGCGTCCATGGCGGCAGACCGGCTTCACGCCGGTCGGCCAGTTCCCCGGCGGCAAATCCGACATAGTCGCAGGCGCAAGCAGCCTTGATAGCCGGATTGGAGGCATTGCGCGTCTGAATCACCACCTCCCCCGGCAGCCGGGAGCGTCCGGCGCGACCGGAAACCTGCGCCAGCAGCTGGAATGTGCGCTCCGCCGCCCTGAAATCCGGCATGTTCAGCGACTGGTCGGCGTTGAGCACCCCGACAAGCGTAACATTGGGGAAGTCCAGCCCCTTCGCAATCATCTGCGTCCCGAGGAGTATATCGGCTTCGTGCCGACGGAATGCGCCCAAGATATCGTCATGCGAATTCTTGCCGCGGGTGGAGTCGGCATCCATCCTCAAAATACGCGCACGGCGGAAACACTTCTGCAAAGCGATCTCGGCGCGTTGAGTGCCGATGCCGCGATAGGAGAGCCGGTCGGATCCGCAATGCGGACAGCGACGCGGCAGCTCGCGCCATCCGCCGCACAAATGGCACCTGAGGCAATTGTCGGCGCGATGGTATGTATACGGCGTATCGCAGCTGTCGCAATCCACCGTGCCGCCGCACGATTCGCACGTCAGCGACCTGCTGTATCCGCGCCGGTTGAGGAAAAGGATCGTCTGTTCGCCGCGATCGAGCCGCTTTGCGATCGCCGCAAGCAGTTCCTGCGAGTAAATCCCGGTTTCGCCGCCATCGTCCATGTCGACGAGCCGCACCGCCGGAAGCGTGCCGCCGCCCGCCCGCTCGGTCAGCGTCACGCACGAGTATTTGCCCGTCTGCGCGTTGCGGTAGCTTTCGAGCGACGGCGTGGCGCTCCCCAAGACCACCAGCGCACCTTCGATCTTGCCGCGCAGCACCGCCACGTCCCGCGCATTGTAGCGCGGCGTATCCTCCTGCTTGTAGCTGCCCTCATGCTCTTCGTCGACGATTATGATGCCCAGATCCTTGACCGGCGCAAACACTGCGGAACGCGGCCCCACGACCACCAGCGCCTTACCCGACCGGATGCGGTGCCACTCGTCATAGCGCTCGCCGTCCGACAATGCCGAATGCAAGACCGCCACCTTGTCGCCAAAACGCGAGGCGAAGCGTTGCACCGTCTGCGGCGTGAGCGCGATCTCCGGCACCATGACGATCGCGCCGCGCCCTTCCTCAAGTTTTCTGGCGATCGCCTGAAGATAGATTTCCGTCTTGCCCGACCCGGTGATGCCATGCAAAAGGACTGGCTTTTCGGCCTTCAGGATTTTTTCCAGCGCCTCGACCTGGCCGGGATTCAGCGCAAGCGCCTTCGACGGCACGACCTGCCGCCGCGCAAGCGGAGCCCGGAAGCGCTGGCGTTCCTCGATTTTAGCGCAGCCTTTGCGCTCAAGCTCGCGGAATATCGTCGCCGTCGTGCCAAGCTCCGCGCACAATTGGTGCATCCATCCGCCGCCAAGCCGCACCAGATTTTCATACACCCACGCCTGACGCCTGGTCAGGACGTCAAGTCCATCGCCCTTCTTCGCCGCACCGGCTTTCCCGTCCGCCGGATCTACATACAACTGCGTTTTCTCGTGTGCGCCGGGCTTCAACACCGCCGCCGGCACCGCCGCCTTCAAAACGCTCTCCACCGGCGAAACCGTCCACTGCGCAATCCTGCGCACGATATCCAAGAGCCGCTCGCTGAAAAACGGCACCTCGTCGACGATCGAAATAATCTTCTTGAGTTTGTAATTCCCGGCTTCAGACTCCTGGTCTCCGGTTTCCAATTCCATGACGAACCCCCGCACGACGCGAGAGCCGAACGGAACAGAAAGAAGTTGGCCGACGGCCAACTTCTTTTCCAGCTCCTGCGGCACTTCATAGGTGAAGAGCCGGTCGAGAGCAAGGTCGATTGCGACCTTTGCGAGCACCTTAATCGGCTGTGGGCGCGAGATACTTGAAGGTGGCGCTCTGCGGGATCGTGAAGCTCTGCTTCTTGTAGACGAGGTAGAGCTTGTTGTACTTCGCCTTGATCGTCTCGGCCGCACCGCCCTTGCGCACCAGAATGAACGCCTTGTTGCCGAACGGCGTGTCGCTCTTGCCGCCGTTGGACTTGCCCATCTTGACTTCCGTCTTGTCCGAGGACATGTCGTGCGAACCCGAAGAGGTGGGCAGCGCGTCGATCTGCGCGTTGCGCGTCACGAGCACGGGAATGATATCCTCCATTTCGTCGGTCACGCCCTGCGCGATGCACCAGCCGACGCTCTTGCCGTTGAGCGTAGTGCCGCCGGCGAACGCCTGCACGCCGGAGCCGGAGAGCGCACCGATATCCACGTTCACATAAGGCGCCCAATCCGAATCGCCGTACTTGGAGATGTTGAAGAGTTCCTGGAAGTAGGCCTCGGCCGTGCCGAACGTCATGCCCGCAATGTCGTCGGGGTCGTCAGACTTGGAGCTGTCGTCCTTGGGCCACACGCTCTGGAGACCGGCCTGTTCGCGCTCGATGTTCGCCTGAGTGATCGCCTGATGGAGATTGCGCCCCTTCATCGCCATCGCCGAAGCGTTCGCAGTGAGCATCGCGCCCGAAATGGCCGGGAACAACGCGCCCATCAAAATGCCGAGAATGCCGATCACAACGAGAAGTTCGACCAGCGTGAATCCTTTAGTCATCTTTTTCATGTTTGTTGTTTTCCTTGTTGGGTTGGTTGTATTATCTCATATTTTCGGAATAAAGTCAAGATTGTTTTTCACCGGATATCGCCGCCTTCAGATAAGGCATGTAGGCCGAAGTGTAGGTCGCAAGGCTCCACAGCGTAAGCCCGATGAGCATCGCTTCCACCGCGAAACACGCGCAGAGCCACGCATTCCACCACTCCACCGCCACGAGATGGTGCAGCGCGAGATACGCATAGATGAAACCCGCTCCGGGGAACGAAAGCGCGGTGCGCACCTTGCCCAGCCACATCGCCGACACGTTCGCGCCGTGCGCCGCCCCCACCGACCGCAGAAACGTCACCCATGTGTCGCGCAGAAGATACAGCACCGTGAACACCAGCATCACGATCGCATGCACCGGACTTTCCGCCTGACGCGCAATCTGCCAGACCAGCGTCGGGAACGCGCAAATGTAGAACACCTTGTCCATCAACGGATCCGCCATCTGCCCGAGCCTGCTCACCACGTTCCAGCGCCGCGCGAGGTAGCCGTCGAAAAGATCCGAAAGCCCGCTGAGACCCATGAACACGCCGCCCAATACGGCAAGCGGCCACGAACCCCTGATTTCCGCCACGACCGCAAGCGCCATCCACGCCAGGATGAGCGGCAGTCTGGCGAATGTAAGCGTGTTCACGAATGCGCGGCGGAAATTCAAATCGACAGCCCCTCCGCGACTACATCCTGCATCGCCGCAAGCGCCTCCTGCATTTGCGAAAGGCGCGATTTGAGCTGCTGGAGCTGAACTTCCACCTTCTGGTAGTTCTTGCGCGTGGCGAAAAGCTGCTTGAGAATTTCACCGGGATCGAGATCGAGATCCTTGATGTCCATGCCGTCCGGAATCGGAACCAGAACCGGCGTTCCGCAATCGCTGCAATTGATCGTAAGACCTGCGCCGCGATAGTCGATCACCAGATTCTTGCCGCAATGCGGACAGTCGAACACGATATCCGTGTCGCGGATTTCCGCCTCCGGAGTCTCTGTCGCGAACTCTGAATCGTCAGCCATATCTGTCTCCTTCGTTTGTTTTCCCGTATTATACCATAAATTGCGAGGAAATACAAGTGCCGCCGCGGCTTGCATTTACTTCATGCTGGGCAAGACGATGCCGCGCAAAATCACTTTCTGGCAAAGCAGAAAGACGGTCGCCGTGGGTATCGACACCAGCACGAAGCCGGCCATGACGCACCATGGCTGATGCGCAAAAACCTGCGAAAACTGATACATCCACACCGCAAGCGTCCAGTGGCTTTCGTCCTGGCAGACGAGAAATACCCATTCCCAGCTTGAATAGGCGTGGATGAAACTGTTAAGCGCATTCACCGCGAGGATCGGGGTGGTCATCGGCAAGGTGATGCGCAAAAAGACGGTCCACTCGCCCGCGCCGTCGATCTCCGCCGCCTCGTAGAGTTCGCGAGGGAGCGCATCGAAAAAACCTTTGAGAATGAAAATCGACATCCCGCTGGCGACCGTGGGCAAGACGAGCGCGGCAAAGGTGTTCAACAGCCCCAAATCGCGAATGAGCAAGAATCCCGGAATCGCAGTCACGGCGGCGGGGAACGCCATCGTGGCGAGGAGGAAAAGCAGAATCTGTTCGGTGGCAGGAAGCCGGAACCGGCTTAGCGCGTAGGCGGCGAGCGGATTTACGGTAAGCGAAGCCAGAACGGAAAGAACGACAAGGATGATGGTATTTGCGAACGCCCTGCCGCGCAAGAAGAGGTAATCGCCAACCGTTCTGTAGTTGGCCGCCGCGCCGACGGCGAAGTCGCGCCACCCATGGGCGGCGAACTGCGCATTCACGGCGGCACGGATTGCCGGTGCGCTCGCCTCGAGATCGCCCGGCATCGTCCGGCAGACAAAATCGCCGCGCTCGAGCGCCATTCGCACATATTCGCGCTCGAACTCGCGGTAGTCGTCGAGCTTCACGCCTGGCGCAGCACGACCGTGGGATTCAAGCGAAAAAGAAATATCGAAGAAACTCTTGTGCGGAACCGTCCAATGCGCATTGAGGTTTTCGAGCGTACCGTATTTTTTCTTGATGAATCCCGCCACATCGCGCGGATCGTAGTTGCAGACGAGTTCTTCCGGCGGCAGCTCGAGAAGCGATTCCAGAAACCGTCTGTCCTCCGCCCTCTCGCCGCATTCGAGAAAATGGCGGCGGTAAAAGCCGGTCACGCCGTCGCGATCCTTCGCGACGGAAGTCCATGTAGTCCAGTCTTCCGGAGCGTCGGGATAGACTTCGCGAGGAAAACGTTTGAAAAGCGTGGCCAAGAACCGCATATAGCGGTCGGCAGGATCGACCAGCGATCTGACGACCGGCGAATGGCGCGAATAATCGTATGGAGACGAGATGCTGGACGCGATCATGATGCAGAATGGATAAACCATCGTGATTGCGCCCAGCGACAAAATCGCATAGACCAGCGCGAGAAAGGCCCGCGCTTTGAAAGTTCGCCGCTCGCTCGGCAGTATTACTCCCATGCGTGGGCGGCGAGACGCTCGGCAAGCCCGATGTAGGTCGCAGGAGTGAGCTTCATCAGCCTCTCCTTGTCCGCCTTGGGCAGCGGCAAGGCCGCCACAAACTCGCGCATGATTTCCGCCGTCACCCGGCGACCGCGCGTCAGTTCCTTGAGCCGCTCGTAGGGATGATCCATGCCTACTTTGCGCATCACCGTCTGGATAGGCTCGGCGAGCACTTCCCAGTTGGAATCCAAATCCGCCGCGAGACGCTCTTCATTGAGCTCCAGTTTGCCAAGCCCCTTGAGCGTGGAGCGGATGGCGATGAGCGTGTAGCCGAATCCAACGCCCATGTTCCTGAGCGTGGTGGAGTCGGTGAGATCGCGCTGCATGCGCGAAACCGGCAGTTTGCGCGCCATGAATCCGAGAATGGCGTTGGCCAGGCCGAGGTTGCCCTCGGAATTCTCGAAATCGATGGGGTTGACCTTGTGCGGCATCGTGGAGGAGCCGATTTCGCCCTTCACGGTGCGCTGCTTGAAGTAGCCCATGGATACATACATCCAGATGTCACGGTCAAGATCGAGCAACACCGAGTTCCAACGCGCGATGGCGTCGAACAGCTCGGCAATGCCGTCGTGGCTTTCGATCTGCGTGGTAAGCGGATTCTGCCGGAGCCCGAGCGACGCAATGACCTTTGCGGACAGCTTTTCCCAGTCGGTCTTTGGATATGCGCTCGTGTGGGCATTGAAGTTGCCGACCGCGCCGTTCATCTTCGCGGGCATTACCAGCCGGTCGATTTCACCCTCCTGACGTTTGAGACGCGCAGCCACGACTGCAAGCTCTTTGCCCACCGTCGTCGGCGAAGCTGGCTGGCCATGGGTGTGCGCGAGCATCGGCACCGCCGCCGTCGCCTTGGACATCTCCACGAGCTTCATGCGCACTTCGTCCATCGCACGGCGCAAAATCGCCTTGCCGTCACGCAGCATGAGCGCGTGCGACATGTTGTTGATATCCTCCGAAGTGCAGGCGAAGTGGATGAACTCCGAACGCTTTTCCAGCGAAGTGCCGGCGACTTTCTCCTTGAGGAAATACTCCACCGCCTTGACGTCGTGGTTGGTGGTCTTTTCGATTTCCTTGACTCTCGCCGCATCCTCCACCGAGAAATCCGAGGCGATCTTGCGGAGCGCCGTGCGCTCTTTTGCGGTCAATGCTGCGCATTCCTTGATTTCTTTCGCCGCGCACAGCGCCTCTAGCCACGCGCACTCTACCAGCACGCGGCGCTTGACCAGACCGTATTCGGAGAATACTTCCTGCAACTCCGCGCACTTGCTCAGATAGCGCCCGTCGATCGGCGAAATCGCCGTGAGTTCCTTGAAGTCCATTTACGCAATCTCCTTGGCGACGCGGTAGACGTTTTCGGACGTGAAACCGAACTTCTGCGCCAGAACCTTGTATGGAGCCGATGCACCGTACTTGTCCATCGTGACAAACCGCGTGGTCGTTTCGTCGGCGGCGAAACGGTCCCACCCGAAACGGATGCCAGCCTCGACGATCACCCGCTTCTTCATCGCCGGCGGAATCACGCTGTCGCGATAGTCGCGGTCCTGCTTGAGGAAAAGACCCTGCGACGGCATCGATACGACGCGCACGAGCTTGCCGTCCTTTTCGAGCATCTTCGCCGCCTCGATCGCGAGCGCGACCTCCGAGCCTGTCGCGATAAAGAGGATAGTGCGCTCCTTCGTGCCTTCCTGTTTGACGATTTGCGTCTGATAGCCGCCTTCGTATATCACATAAGCGCCCTTCGCGACGCCCTCGCGACTGGTGCCCTCAAGCACCGGCACATTCTGGCGAGTCGTCATGATGCAGCTCGGGCACTTCGTGTTCTTCAGCATTTCCACCCATGCGTAAGCCGTTTCATTGGCGTCGCAGGGACGGAACGAAAGGACGCCCACCATAGTGCGCATCGCCGCGAGATGTTCCACCGGCTCGTGCGTCGGTCCGTCCTCGCCCACATAGAAGCTGTCGTGGGAGAATACGAAGATCGACGGCAACTCCATGATCGCCGCGAGGCGGATCGCCGGGCGGCAGTAGTCGCTGAACACGAAGAATGTCGCGCCGTAGCCGCGCAGTCCGCCAAATGCGGTAATGCCGTTGGCAATGGCCGTCATCGCGAGCTCGCGGATGCCGTAATGCAAGTTGCGTCCCTCGAAATCGCCGGGGGCGACAAACGCCTCGCCCTTCATTACCGTCTTGTTCGACGGGCCAAGGTCGGCAGAGCCTCCGACGAGCCCGGCAGCGACGCCGGCGAGCGCGGTCATTATCTCCTCGTTCGCATTGCGCGTGGCGATGCTTTTGCCGGGCTCGAACCTGGGCAGCGCGGCGACAAGCGCCTCCTCCGACGGCTCCGCCGGAACCTTGAAACCGGGATGCGCCTTGCGCCACTTGTTGGCCATGCGGCGGCAGAATGCCGCACGCTGGCGGAACAATTCATACACGTCATCGTCAATCGCAAAACTCTTCTCGGGATCGACGCCAAGCCCGGCCTTGAGTGCGCGTGTTTCGTCGGCGCCAAGCGGCGCGCCGTGGCAGGATGCCGTGCCGCCCTTGGTGGGGGCGCCCTTGCCGATCGTAGTCGTCGCGATTATCAAAACCGGCTGGCCTTCAACCTTGAGCGCACGGCGCAGCGCACGATCGATCGACGGAAAATCGTGTCCGTCGCACTCGAATGTTTTCCAGCCGTAACTCTCGAAACGCTTCTTGGTGTCGTCGGCCATCGACAGTCCAACAGACCCTTCGATCGTAATGCCATTGGAGTCGTAGATCATTACTAGATCCGGAATCTTCATCGCTCCCGCCCAGCTGCAGGCTTCGTGGCTGATGCCTTCCTGCATATCGCCATCGCCGCAAAAGACAAACGTCTTGTTGCCGGTTTTCATCTTTTGGGCTGCGAGCGCGAGCCCCACGCCCATCGCAATGCCCTGTCCCAACGGACCGGTCGTCACTTCCACGCCGGGCATGACGCCGCGTTCCGGGTGTCCGGCGCAGCGGCTGCCGAGCTGGCGGAAAGTCTTGAGCTCATCCATTGTCAGAGCGCCGATTCCCGCGAGGTGGAAAAGCGCGTAAACGAGACTCGAAGCATGGCCGCCGGAGAAGACAAGCCGGTCGCGCCCCGCCCAATCAACGTCTTTCACGTCGAAATTCATGTGCCGGAGCCATAATGTGGCGGCGAGATCCGCCATGCCCAGCGCCGCACCCGGATGCCCGCTGTTGGCCTTGTCCACCATGTCCGCGCACAGGCAGCGGATCGAGTTGGCGGTTTTCGCAAGCTGTTCGTCGCTTACTTTCATTTGCTTTCTTCCTTTTCTTCGTCTTTCCTTGAAATTTCAGTCGATTCCGTCAAATCCAAGAGGTTCTTTGCCGCCGCCGCTTGGGCGGTCTGCTTCGAGCGCCCCTCGCCTATCGCCTGGCCCATGTCCTCAACCGACACCCTGACGCGGAACACGGGTTCATGCGACTTGCCGCGCATGTCTATGAGCTCGTACTTCGGTTGCCGCGGCGGCATCATCGCCTGTGTGATTCCCTGAAGGCGGCCTTTCCAATTCTCGTCCCATTCCGAGGATGACGCCCCGTCTGCAAGCGCGAGGAACCCGAACGCCGCACGCGCCGCTTCCCATCCTCCATCGAGCCAAATCGCGCCCAAGACCGCCTCGACCGCATCGGCAATGACCTTGGAATCGTCCGGCAGCGGCGCATGCGAATCAGCGCGCTTCAATCTTGCTGCAAGGTCGGTGCTCTTTGCCGCCCGGCAAAGAGCAGCCGTGCTCACCATGTGCTTTCTGCGAGCCGTCATCCGGCCTTCATTTTCATCAGGAAACTTTGCGAAAATCTCTTCGGTCGCAAGCATCTGCAAAACACTGTCGCCAAGAAACTCGAGCCGTTGATTGTCCGCAGTCCGCGTACGCAAGCCGCGGCACGAGGCGGTGGTGAGCGCCTCGTCCAAAAGCGCCGGATTATTGAATTTCCGGCCAAAAATGGATTTTTGCGGCATATAGCGATATTATGGCTGGGTATTATACCAAAAATCGCTATAAAATACAAGAGTCGCGGGCGCGGTCACAACTCGAGCGTGCGCCAATATATATGGCCGTGCGACTCGAAGAGAATGCCGAGCGTCCGGTCGTCCACCATGATGAGCGAATTGTAGCTGTAGCCACCCGTCGGTTCGGGATAGATGTTTACCGATCCCAAATCCCAGCTTATCCCCTTGGGAGCCTCGCAAACGTCGCGCCCGAAATATACGGTGATATTCGCGCGCCCGGCAGGCGAGAAACACGCCGCATAGCGTCCGCGACCATCTTCGCCCGTCCCGATCTTGAGGCACGACCCTTGCACCCAGGCCGACGGCGAAATGTAGTTTTCCCATGTCCAGCGCGAAAAATCGCGTGTGCGGAAAAACTCGCGGTTGAAACCCTTGCACATCATCAGCCAAGTGCCGTCGTCAAGCTCGACGATGCAGTTTTCCTGCGCGGGGTGTATAGGCGTTGTGATCCTCGTCGCTTTCCACGTCGCGCCTTCGTCTTCAGTGTAGACTGCGAATCCTCGCGGCGCGTTGGCGAAGTCGTCAGTGGGGAAGTATTGCATCGGGAACACCACGGTGCCGGCCTTCATTATCACATTTCCATTCACGTCATATACCGTCTTGCGCTGCACTATCGCATGGCCAGGGCCTTGAAGAATTCCGCGGATTTTGTCGGGATCGGTCTCTAGTTCCGGATCTGCCGCCTTGAGCGCCGCCAAAATCTCGTCGCGCACCAGTCTCATGCCTGTCCATTTGTCCAGCGGATTCGCGCCGCGATATGCGATCATGACATCGGTAACCGATTTCCCGTCCTGGTGCGACCCCGCAAGTCCGCCGCCGGTCATGCCCATTACCATGAATCGGTTGCTCCCCGGCAGATACACCAGGCATGGGTCGCCGATATTCACATCGCACGCAACCGCTTGCGTATCGGTATTGGGGACATCAATCGCTAACTGAGGCCGGCTCCATGTGCGACCACGGTCGGGGCTGTAGTTTTCCGCAAGGTCGATAGCCTGAGGCAAATCGGCGGAATTCCAATACCGGCAATCGTAAACCGCAATCGCCACATTGCCGGTTGAAACTGCCACCGCCGGGATGCGGTAGACGCCGTTTGCATTGCCGCCAAGGCCGTCGGCAAACGGACCGTCGCCCAGCATGACGAGCTCGCCCAATGCGCCTGCGCTCGCCTCAAGAACCGCGCCAAGCGCGGCCGCCACCATGATTTTCACTGCTTTATCCATAATCTCGCTCCCTTATTGAATTCGTTTGCCTGCCGTAAAATCCGACTCTACACGGCATAGTGTACCAAATATTCGCGAAAAATACAACCATGATTTATTTGCCGAGGAAATCAAGTCCTCCTTCAAGATCGGAAAATACGCCGTCGAGCTGCGCCTCGTAGGCCTTGGCGAGGAGCCTGCCGATTTCCGGTCCGCCCTTCAATCCACGCGCAAGCAAATGCCGCCCTTTGACTATCGGTTCGGGGGCGTTGTCGACGATCTCGAGGCGCTTTGCCGCCGCCGCGAGCCAGGCGAGGCTCTCTTCCGTCGAATTGTCGGCGCGCGAAACCTCGATAAGCCGGTCGATGCGCTTGACTCTCGCCGCGAGCCGCCGCACCGCGCTGTCGCCGGCGCCGTCGCGGGCGAATGCATATGGTTTCATGTGCTCGCGCACCAACGGCGGCACTTCCCGCAAAATCCGCTCTTCGTTCGTCAACCGGCGCAAAAACGAAAGCGCGTAGCCGATGCCGATTTCATCGTGCCCAAGGCTGCGGATGCGCCCTTTCTCAGGGTCGAACTTCGTGCAGTAGGGCTTGCCGAAATCATGGCACAAAACCGCGAATGCCGTGATTATATCGCGCTCGCCGCCATGCGAATCCGACCACGCGGCATAGCGATCGAGACATTCTAGCGTATGGTTCCAGACGTCGCCCTCAGGATGCCAGTGCGGGTCTTGTTCGCAACCGATGAGATTTTCGAGTTCCGGATAATATTTCGTCCAGCCGGTCGCTTTGAGGAATTCAAGCCCTTTTGATATCCGCCTGCCTTTCATGAGCAATTTCGACCACTCCTCGAATTTGCGCTCCTTGGAAAGCCCCTCCTCGGTCATTTGGCGGCATGCAGCGACAAGTTCCGGCGCCGGCTCGAAACCGAATCTGGCGATGAACTGCATGCCGCGCAATACCCGCAAAGGATCTTCGGCGAAATGGCCGGAAACCTGTCTCAAGATGCCGCGCTCAAGATCCTTGCGCCCTCCGAAAGGGTCGATATACTCGCCGGTCAACGGATCTTGGTAAATCGCATTGACCGTGAAATCGCGCCGCGCCGCCGCTTCTTCGATCGGCAAAAAAGGATCGGAGTCGATCGAAAACCCCTTGTGCCCGGCTCCAAGTTTCGTCTCGCGGCGCGGAAAGGCGATGTCGATATCGCCGATTTTTATAACTCCGAACGAGCGCCCGACAGTATTGCAGCCCGGAAACGCCGCCACAACCGCCTCCGGCGCTACGCCAAAAACCTCAAAATCGACATCCTTGGACTCAATGCCGATGAGCGCGTCGCGCACACATCCGCCGACCAAAAGCGCCCTGCCGCCGAGCGCACGGATCTTAGAGGCCGTCTCTGACGCGGAAAGTCTCAATTGCCGAGGCCTTGCGTGTTGAAGGATCGAAGGTTATGATCGCGCCCTCGAACGTCGCCGGCCCTTCCGCCACGTCGAAGCGCGACGGCATTCCGGTCAAAAAGCGCTTGGTGACTGGCTCAAGCTTGCGTCCGATGGAACTGAGATACGGCCCGGTCATGCCGAGATCGGTGAGATACGCCGTGCCCTTGGGGAGCAGAAAGGCGTCGGAAGTCTGCACATGCGTGTGCGTTCCGCAAATCGCGGTCGCGCGGCCATCGAAATAATGCGCAAATGTTATTTTCTCGCTCGTCGCCTCGGCGTGGAAATCGATAAACACGCTGATGTCCTTCGGAATCGCCGCGAGCGCTTTTTCGGTCGCCTTGAACGGACAGTCGCAGGGATTCATGAAAGTGCGCCCCTGCGCGTTCACGACGGCGAAGCGGAAGGTAGGGAGCGTCACCACGCACCATCCCTTGCCGGGGCATTCGGCCGGAAAATTGCACGGCCTCACAAGGTTTTCCACTTCCCCGATCTGCCCGGCGAATTCCTTCTGCCCCCAGGTGTGGTCGCCCAGCGTTATCGCGTCGGCCCCGGCCTCGAAAATCTCTTTCGCGAGCGCGGCGGTGAGGCCGGATCCCGCAGCGGCGTTTTCGGCATTGACGATGCATGCGTCGATTGCATGCTCCGCCTTCAGGCGCTTGACTTCACGCGCGAATATCTTGCGCCCCGGCGAACCCACCATGTCGCCGACCATGAGCATTTTCACCGTCATTTCCCGCCCCTGCCGTTCGACTCTAGCCAATTAGCCGCCGCCCGGTCGCCGCGCGCCGCCTTGGCGCGGAGCTTCCACACGGTCGACTCCATCATATCCTTTTCGACGCCAACGCCCACCTTGTAGCACTCGGAAAGGTTGTCCATCGCCGGAGGAAAGCCCATATCCGCGCTCTTGAGCAGCAAATCCACCGCGCGTTTGTCGTCCTTCGCCACTCCGCGCCCGCGAAAATAGCACATGGCGAGGAGATTTATCGCCTCGGGGCTGTTCTGCTCCATTGCCGCGAGAAAGTAGTCCACCGCCGCCTTTTCATCCTTGTCCACGCCCTCGCCGTGCTGCAGCGCAAGGCCGTAGTTGATCTGGCCGTAGGCGTTGCCGAGTTCCGCGGAAAGCCTGAACCATCTCGCGGCCTGCGCGAAATCCTGCTCGACCAATATGCCCTCGCGGCAGCATCCGCCGATGTTGTTGATCGCGTCGGGATGGCCGGCTTCCGCCGCCGTGCGGAAACAGTTGATCGCCATTTTGGGGTCGGCCTCGCAGCCGATCCCGTTCATGTAGCACATCCCGAGGTTGTAGATGCCGTTGGGGTCTTTCGCTTCCGCCGCCTTGTGAAACGCGTCGAAAACCTCTCCCTGGATTTCCGCGCGCTTCTCCGCCGATATGGTTTCATCGCCCATGATCGCGTTGTTCTGCAAGGTGCCCCACGCATTCAGCGCCTGCACATTGCCCAGCTCCGCCGCCTTTTTGAGGCATCCCACGTCCTGACGGTCGAGGCTCAGCAGATACCACGCAAGGGCGCTGTTCTTGCGCTCGGCCAGCAGCGTGATTTTGTCGCGGGACCGCTCCAGATATTCCTTGGACTTCGGGTCGCCAGGCCGCACGAGGCCATACACGAACTGTTGCAGCGGTCTGCCTTTTTCGGCTTCCGCCTTCACCTGTTTCAATGCGGCGTCAAAAGCCTTGGGCGAAGATGCGCCGCGCGAATTGAGCAGCTGGAGAATGGCCGACGACGAATCCGCCGCGCCCGCCAGCGCGGCAAACATTGCACAAACCGCCGCAATCGCAATTTTCACAGCTCTATCTCGCTCTCGGTTCTCGTGGCCAGATCTTTCATTCTCGCGACGCCCCTCTCCACGTCGTCAGGACCGAGGAACACGGCTTTCGCCGCCCTCGCGGCATCGGCGCGCGAGAAGAATCTCTTCGGCTTCACCGGATGAAGCGCAAGATTCACCTTCTCGCCTCTTTCACGCAACTTAGCGGCGAGCTTCACCGCCGCCGCCGCCTGCTCCGGGAACATGAACCCTACCGCCACGCCCTCCGGCGCCTGCGCCGCCGCATCGCCAAGCCGCGCCTTCAAAAGCTCGGTCACCACCACATCGCCGAACCCCAGCCCCACCGCACTGGTCGGCTCGCCGCCGATCGTCGTCAAGAGGTTGTCATATCTGCCGCCGCCGAAAATCGCGCGGAACTCGCCTTTCGTGTCGAAACACTCGAACACGATGCCGGTATAGTAGCTGAGCCCGCGGATGACGCCGATATCGAACACCAGCGCGTCGGCAAAACCCGCCGCCTCCGCCATCTTGAACAGCGCCGAAAGCTCCGCGCTCGCCGAATAGTCCTTCGTGTCCATGATTGCGAAGGTGGCGGCGACTTCGTCATCGTCAAGCCCGCCGTCCTTGAGCATCGCCGCGATCTCCGTGTCCGGCATCTTGCCGCGCTTGTCGAGCGCGAGGAACACCTGCGCATGCTTCTCCGTCCCGATGCCGCTCTTTTCGAGAAGCTCGCCCAGAAACTTGCGCGAACTTACATGCACCTTGAAATCGCCGGTCGTCAGCCCCATGCGCTTCAACGCATCGACCGCACACCCCAAGACCTCGACCTCCGCGAGAATCGAATCTTCGCCGATGATGTCGCAGTTCCACTGGTAATGCTCGCGCTTGCGTCCCTTGGTCATTCGTTCGTAGCGGAAGCATTGGGCGATAGTCGTCCACTTGAGCGGAAACGCCAGCTCCTTCTGGCGCTGCGCGACCATGCGCGCCAAGGTGGGCGTCATCTCCGCCCGGAGCGCTAGGTGGCGCTCGGACTTGTCTTGAAAGTGGTAGATCTGCTCCCCAACTTCCTCTCCGGCCTTGCGCGCCAGAAGTTCATAGCTTTCCACCACGCACGCGTCGTACGGTTCGAAGCCGAACTTCGCGGCGCTCGTGCGCATCGCATCGAACACGCGGTTGCGCCACACCATGTCCGCAGGATAGAAGTCGCGCATTCCGCGCGGCGGCTCGAAAGATACGGCCTCGCTCATTTAAGCAGTTCCTTGATCGCCCCGGCCGCATCCGCAGGCGGCAGAATGCGCGTCCTGGACTTGTCCTCATCGCGGCGCTTCACTTCGACGCCGCCGTTCGCCAGCCCCTTTGCACCAACGACAACCCTGACCGGGAAGCCGATCAGATCCGCATCCTTGAACTTGACGCCCGGACGCTCTTCGCGGTCGTCCACGATGACGTCGATTCCCGCCGCCTCAAGCTCCGCCTCAAGCTTCTCCGCGACCGCAGCCACCTCCGCGACCGATGGGTCGAGCAGTTCGATCGCAACTTGATACGGCGCCACGCTTGCCGGCCAGATTATCCCGTCCTTGTCGTGGCTCTGTTCGATTATCGCCTGGAGTGTGCGGCTGACGCCGATGCCGTAGCACCCCATGACCATGACGCGCTCTTTGAGGTCGTCGGTCTTCACGACCGCGCCCAGGGCGGCGGAATACTTCGTTCCCAGCTTGAAGACCTGACCAACCTCGATGCCGCGCTTGATGACAAGTTCCCTGCCGCAGTGCGGACACTTGTCGCCAGCCTTGACGATCGTAATGTCGGCATAGTCGGACTCGGCGATTTTGGCGTCGCGCGCAAGATCCACATTCTTGAGGTGACAGTCATCCTTGTTTGCGCCGACGATCCTGCCCGTCGCACCCTTGAGCGCGACATCCGCCACAATGCGCAAATTCGCGTCCGCCGGATTCACCGGACCGACAAAACCCGCATTCGCGCCGGTCGCCGCCAGAACCGTCGCGTTGTCGGCAAGCGCAAGCGTCTTCGCACCGAGGAAATGCTTGAGTTTCACCTCGTTCACATCGCGGTCGCCCGGAACGCAAACGAGAACCGTTCCCTGTTCCCCGTCTCGACCTCCGTAGCCTTGGCGTAGGAGGTTCCCTGTTCCCTCATACACATAAACGAGCGACTTCACAAAGCGGTTTGCCTCAAGGCCCATGAACGCCGCGACCTGCGCGATCGTCTTCGCCCCCGGCGTAGCCACCTCCGTGGGAAGATTTTTCGATTCTTCGATGCACGAGGCGATCGAAGAATCGCAATCGGAAAATTCTTTTCCGTTTCCCACTGCCGCTTCGAGGTTTGCCGCATATCCGCAATTCCCGCAAAACGCGATGCCGTCCTCGCCTGCGTCGGCGAGGACATGGAACTCGTGCGTCAGGCTGTCGCCCATATCGCCGCCGTCGGCCTGCACCGGCACCGCCTTGAGCCCGCAACGCGCGAAAATGCGCTCGTAGGCGTGGTACATCGTCCAATAGTTCCTGTCCAGTCCGTCGGCGTCGAGATCGAACGAATAGGCGTCCTTCATCAGGAACTCCTTGGATCGCATCAGTCCGAATCTCGGGCGCGTCTCGTCGCGGAATTTCCAATTGATTTGGTAGACGGTGAGCGGCAGTTGGCGGTAGGAGTTCACCAGTCCCTTGACGACATCCGTGGTTTCCTCCTCGGCGGTGGGCGAGAGCGCCATATCGCGCTCGGCGCGGTCTTTCACCTTGAACATGTTCGCGCCCATCGTCTCCCAGCGTCCGGTCTGCCGCCACAATTCGCCCGGTTGCATGATTGGCATCGAAGTTTCGAGTGCGCCCGTCTTGTCCATTTCGTCGCGGATGACGGCCTGGATTTTCTTCAGCACTCTCATACCCAGCGGCAAATACGCGTAAAGACCGCCGGCGACCTTGCGCACCAGCGAGGCGCGCACCAGCAGTTTATGGGAATCGATTTCCGCATCCTGCGGATTTTCCCGCAAGGTTTGGATAAGTGTCTTAGTCCATTTCATACACACCGCTCCTAGGATGGTGGGCGCTACTGGACTCGGACCAGTGACCCCTACCGTGTGAAGGTAGTGCTCTAACCAACTGAGCTAAGCGCCCGGTAAATATGTAGATATTATATCATAATTCGCGCTGGAAAGTAAAGAGGGAAAATCGAAAAATCACTCAGCCCCCCGTCTCGACCTCCGTAGCCACTTGTCCTCCGTAGCCTTGGCGAAGGAGGATGGCGCAGGTGGATTGGTATTGGGTATTGGAATTGGCAACATTTCCACATTTGCACATTCAACCGGCCCTCAGCCCTCAGCCCTAACTTAATACACGGAATTGACCTGGTGAAAAATGAAATTGACTGGGTGAAAAGTGAAAACTCATTGGGTGGAAAACGAAATCGTTTGGGTGGAAAGGTGAAACGCATTGGGTGGAAAACGAAACGCATTGGGTGGAAAACGAAACGCATTGGGTGGAAAGGTGAAACACATTGGGTGAAATCTTGTTGCCATGCGTAGGGAGGCGTTCGACGCTTTGACAAGACCGCAGTCGCGGCGGATTTATTCAAACCGCCGCGA
>OCTX014524320.1_pt1 | contig 69791 bp, 64 predicted proteins | sample 1539691 | NCBI WGS metagenome assembly OCTX01 (sample SAMN02144231, study PRJEB22623) | gut metagenome | biome: sheep rumen | host: Ovis aries | place: New Zealand
TTACAGCTAACAGCCGTTCTTCAATTGAATGTTTCTTATACATAAAATAAACCCCAAAAGTTTTTTGTCTAACTTTCGGGGTTCATTTCACAACGGATGCTCTTTTTAGTAGTATGTGGTATTCCTTATTTTTCCAATACCACTTTTCTGCCTCGAATATCGAACAGCTCTTCTCCTTTGCGGATATACAGCATACCATCCTTCATGATTTTTTGGACACCTATTTGGTCAGCGTCCGTGGACGGAACAGCTTCTTCCTTGGGCTCTTCTGTTTTTTCTTCTACGGTCAGATTGAGTACATAGGTTGAGTCACATCCATGGATAGACTGATATTCAGCTACAAGCGTTGTGTCACCTACAGCAAATTCGCTCAGGTCAATTCCCTGCCATGTCTCTTCATCGCCCTCTGTGATCGTGAGATCAGTCTCCGCAGAGAAGGATTGCGAGAAAGAAACAACGAGCAATACGATTGAATCACCACCGGCATAGTTTTGTCCGGAGAGGACAACAGAATCCGTAGCGGACTGTCTGTAGGATTTTCCCTCATAGATCACTGTCTCGCCGGAGCAGGCATGGATCGTATCCGCGCCATAAGTGATGATCAGCGGTTTAACAGTCAGATGGAGCGTATAAGTAGAGTCACATCCATAAACGGACTGATATTCCATTACAAGCGTAGTGTCGCATACCCCGAATTCGCTAAGGTCTATACCTTGCCAGCTATGCTGCTCACCAATAGTATAAGCCATTTCCTCTTCCGAATGGAATAGCGGGTTCAATGTAAGCGTGAAGGTGATGATTGAATCTGCGCCGTAGGTGGTCTTCAACGTATCGGTATAGACGCCTGCCTCAGTCAGGTTTTCAAAGTTGTCATCGGAATAGAAACTACCCTCGCAGATAGAGGCGCCATAGACATAGCCTGTCTCCGTAGGATAAATCGTAAAAGTCTTGGTGATCGGAGTAGCCGGATAATAGAAGTCATTTCCGTTTTGAACTGCAGTGATTTTAACCACGCCGGCAGAAAGGATTTGGAATGCTCCGTCTGCATAAGTCACTACACCTTCGGGAGCAAAAGTATATTCCACATCGAGACCGGAAGATGCTTCTGCAGTAGCAATAGAGCCGGAAGAGAGAAGACTCTCTTGCTCTTCGTTCCAAGTGATCGTTTGAGCCTGTTTGGGCGCAACACCGGTGACAGAAACCGTAGCAGTAGAAGTACCATCGGTAATAGTAATAGTAGCTTCGAACTCACCACCCTTCTGCGGAGTGAAATAGATCGGGAAAGCATAGTTAGCGATATTTCCCAGAGTTCCGCCTTGGGCTTCCGCAGCCGTACCGTTCGCAGAAGCGCATGCGTTTGCGCCTACCTCATAGTAAAGACCTTCGGTATTGGCAGCATCGCCTATACGGAAGTTCTGAGGATCAGAAGAAGTGATTGTAATATCGCCGTCTGTCAGGAAAGAACGAAGGTTCACCATGTATGCCTCAGATACCTGGTTGATTTCAATCTCGCCAAACTCGTGCGAATCGGTAGTCTTGCCATACTCTCCCTCTGCCAGCAAAATATGTTTTGCAAGAGGTATTTGGAGATTCTGAATCTTATGAACATGGGTATTGCCACCGCCACGGTCAAATTTTACCCAATTGATATTCTGGGAACATGTAAGCGCATTATTATGCGACTCGCCAAAATGACCATATGTAAATGCCAAATTCACGTCCGGCAAAGCTTGTCCTATCTGAGAAGAGGATGATCCGCCATTCGCTGATTCATAGACATACGTCTTACATTTCGGGAACACATTCACTGCTAGTTTGTTGTATGTAGAAACGAACGTGAACAATCCGTTGGAGGGCGCAAAGAGCGTCAACTCCTTGTGGGCTATGGTGTTCAATTCGAAGCCTTCTTCGTCATACAACGAATACCAAGTTCCATTGTGGTACGTCTGTGCGGAGACAGCAAGTGTCGTTAAGCACAGCACTAAAAATGCATAAATCTTTTTCATACTTTTAATGAATTATAAGTTACTATTATATTATTATTCCTTATTATTTTACGCGCGCGCCCGAAGCATTAAACCAAACATCGCCGCAGCGGATATAGAGTTCGCCATTATACAGAACCTTTTCAAATTGCCCGCCGCGAAGAGTAACATTCTCTATTGCCTCAGTAGGATCGATCAGCCCTTTCGTATCGCTGTCGCTGAACTCAACGCGATAGAGCGAATAGGCAATCGAGCGGCTGTAGTCATCCGCGATGACATATACAAATACACAACGATGTTCTTCATCGAAAGCGAAGAAAGTCTGGGTAGAGATACCATTGGTCATTGCGCTATAGAGATCGCACGAATCGCAGTAAGTCTCTTCTACTTCAAATACGCCGTCTTTATATCCCACCGGCTCTTCATTGCGCACGAGCATTGTTAGGTTCTTATTATAAATCATTTGCACATCGTCCAGATAGACTGAGTCAACAACATTGCAGTGAGCCAAGGTATCGGTATAGGACGATCCGCCACCTTGAAGCATATTGGTGGTAAAGGTGGTCAGGACGTATGCCGGTTTGCTCTCAGCCGTAGCCTCATTATAGCAGAACGGAGCCGAAATGCGCTGCCATCCCATGTCCGCCGAAGCGGCATAGTTAACTTCTGCCTTAGCGATCTTGACATCGGCATAGTAGTCTCCGTCCTCCGGATCCTGATAGCGCGCATCAGTAGTAATAATCGTACTCATACGTGCTTTGTTCACTTCGTTTTTCGCATTGCGGTCCGCCGGCAGATATTTTGCCCAGAACACAATTGAATCCGGACGACCATGGAACGGAGTATTGAATCCTTCGTTCTCCGGATCGGAGAAGTTATAATTTTTAGAAGCCTCGGCAGCTTTGATTGTACCGGCATTGATCTGACCATTGGTACAGTTTCCGTTCGCTGCTACTTCCAATATTTTCTTGGAAGAGATCAGAGCGCTTTGTTTGCCATTAGACCAAGGACGCACCTCCGCGGAGGGAACAAACTGTTGCACATTGTTCTTAACGAAATCCGCCATGTCTCCGGTGGCAGTACCGAAAGAATGCCATCCGGTCGGTTCGTTATTGGACCAAGCACCCTCAAAACCGCCGTTCACGACATCATAGTTATTCTCCCTGTCAGCTATGCCGCGGAAGAATACAAGAATACCTTGCGGCAGAGAGGGAGCCTCGATATAGAGCACCACTTGGGCATGCTCCGGAGAAAGCAAGGAATAATAGTCCTCCCTACCTTCTTTCAGACCGTTAATCATCGTCACGGTAGCGCGTTCGCTGATCGTATCCATATAGAGCGCTCTATGCTCCAGCAGCAACTGGCCATACGGAGTCACATCAATATTCGGAAGCACGATATGTCCCAGTTTGCCGGCATTATACGTGAAGTCCGGCAGTACGAAGGTCACCGTGCTGTCCACAGTGCCCGGCAGGACATACACCTCTTTATCCGCATAAATAGCTCCGTCAATAACCAACTCTCCTTCGTATTTGCCGCACAGCTCGCGCACCGTATAGGTCTCGGTACCTTTGCTCCAAGGCTTGGAGGTAGAGAGGACAGTGAGATGCAGGATACAAACAGAGTCGCATTCATCAGCCGACACATACTGCGTCTTGAGCGTCAGCATTCCGGGATCCATCTTGCTCAGGTCAAAACCCGCCCATGTCTTCTCTTCGCCTTGATGAATGGTCATGTATTCCTCTGTCTGGTAATGAGGCGCGGTTTCTATCGTCAGGTGTACCACTGAGTCTCCTCCGTACTGGTTAGGCTGCGAAAGGACAATATCGCCCGTGAAAGCAGAACTATAATATACACCATTAAACTCGATCGAGTCGCCCTCGCACACGCGAGCATTATATTCGCCATATGTGCGCGGAACAGAGGTATAATAGAGCGAGAGACGATAGACCGAGTCGCAGCCCTGCACGGTTTTCAAACTATCGTAGAAAATATAAGGTTTGTCGGAGTACTCTAATCCGGATATATGTTTACCTCTCCATTCTACTGCCGACTCTGCCGTTGAGATCTCTTCGTTGATCAAATAGGTCGGAAGAACAGATAAGGTCAGAGTAATAACAGAGTCTCCTCCGGCCACATTGGGAATCGTTTGGGTATAAACTCCTTCCTGCGTCAGATTACTGAATAATTCGTCCGAGTAAGGCTCGTTATCACATGTTGTAGCAGAATAAGTATATTGCGTATCGCCGGGTTTGACAACCGGCTCTGCCATCTGGAGTGTATAAAGGTTATAGTTCTTTGCCTGGGCAAAATTATTCGCAACCACATAAACATACACCCTATAGTTGGTAGCATCATAGCCGATAAAAGACTTGGACGCCTTGCCGTTCGTTTTGGCAGTAAAGAGGTATTCGCTGTCGCTGAACTGTGCATCCGACAACGCATTGCCATTGGAGAAAGACACCGCAGTGCCATTCATCGTCAGGGACGAAAGGCGGTAATTATATACCATTTCCACGTCGTCCAGATAGATATTATCAACCGAGCTACCGGAGGTTGTACCGCCTCCCGGGGTTGCATTGGTGGTAAAAGTCATCAGCATATATGACGCCGTAGTCGGATCTACCGAGTAATATTTGAACGGGACCGAGATACGCTGCCATCCCTTGGTGGAAGTAGCGGAATAATTGATCTCCGCATCAGCAATCTTAACTGACGAATAGTTATTTCCTGCTTCCGGATCTTGGTATTTCGCATTCGTTGTGATCACAGCGTGCGCGCGAGCCTTATTATTGGAATTGGAAGGATTGCCGTCCGCAGGAACATATTTTGCCCAGAAGACCATCGAGTCGGGCTGGCCCGCAAATGGGGTATTATAGGTATTATTCGTAGATGGTTCGGAGAAATTATAGTTCTTCGATCCATCCGAAGCGGTCATAGAGCCGGCAAATATTCGTCCGTTGGTGCAGTTTCCGTTCGCCTTTACCCCAAAGATTGTTTTGGATTTGATCAGCGCACTCTGGGAACCTGTCGAACCCGGACGCTTGTCCGTCGAGCGGGTGAACTGGTCCGTGTTGCCGGTCACGAAAGAAGCCATACCTCCGGTAGCCGAACCGAAGGAATGCCATCCGGAAGGCTCATTGCCGGACCATGTACCCTCAAAACCGCCGTTCTCAAAATCATAATTTTTGGTATTGGGTGTACCTGAGAAAGATACCGGGATAGCATCCATTCCTTCTACATCAATGCTGAGCACTACTTTCGCTTTCGTAGCAGAGAGCACAGAGCCGCTCGTCATGGATACAGCTACATGTGTCTCCAGCGCGCGGATGTAAAGCGGACTGTTCTCCAAAGTCAACTGACCGCTTGTATTCATCGGGATATTGACCAGCACGATATCGCCCAAAGAAGCATCGTTGAAAGAGAAATCCGGCAATACGAAAGTTACCGTATTATTCTCTACGCCCGGCAAGATATAAATCTCTTTATTGGGATAATTAGTGTCGCCGATTTTTAATGTACCGTCGAAAGCACCGACCACATTATTCACTGTTACCGCCATCAAGGTGGAGCAGAGCATAAACATGCATACTATAATAGATAAGATCTTTTTCATTTTCTCTAATTCTCTAAACCCTAATTCTCTAAACGCTTAACATTACAAATTAATATTCATTCTGCATACAAATGTACGAGGCGGAGCCAGCGCCATTGGACGATAACTATACTCGGTATTGAGCAAGTTATTTACCAGGAACTGCATCTCTACGTGCTCCTTGAAACGAACGGAAGCACGCAGATCCATCGTGAAGATACCGTTATTATGACTCATCCAATAGTCATGCAGCGAGAGTCCGTCTTCGTATCCGAAGATAAACATACGCGCATAGTCCATCAAATCTTTTTGCTCTTTCACACGCTCATCTACCATAAGATAATCCACTGCAAGAATCTTGCTGCGGTAGGACATATTGACACCGATGGAGAACCATTTATAGGTATAGTCAATCGTTGTTTTGAAGGAATGCTTATTACGGTATTTGAGGTATTTGGAGTCGTTGGATTTATTTTTCATCTGCAGCGGGTCGGTATAGGTCTTCTCCTCCTCGATGCGCCGCTCATTATCCATATCCTCCGGTTCGGTGAAGGTATAACCGATGGAATAACGGAGGTTCATATCTTTCTTGATATCCACCATACCGGCGGTGCTGACCTCTGCTCCGTAAATACGAGCATGACTCACATTGACAAACTGAGCACCAATACCGATACCGGCGTTAGCCAGAGATTTGGTCTGCGCGAAGTCGTTGACTATATTTTTCAACTCATCTACCACATCATACATCGAGTTGACCATCGTGAAATCCGAATTGCGGAAGAGACCGAACTGATACTCAATCATATCCCTATACTCGGTATAGAAAGCCGCTACGTCGAGTGTACCGGAAACCGGACCGAATTTATAGAGTTGCTTATAACCCAACTCGGCATTGTAACCGGACTCCGGCTTGATATTTTTATTAGGATACACACCTACTCCACCGATGTCCTTGCGGGCGAATTTCTCGGTGACAGACGGGTTACGGTAACCCTGGCCGAACGAAGCGCGGAGGAATCCGGCTTTGTAGATTTCCCAGTTTAGACCGGCACGGAAGACCGGACGGACGGGACAGAGCCAATTACCGATCTGGATGTTTGCCTCTTTGTATTGGTCGTCCATACGATAGTATTCCAGACGCACACCGGCAGAAAGCGAGAGACGGTTCGCTATACGATGGTCGTATTGCAAGTAGGCCGCTACATTATCCGTATGGTGTGTACCGGTTATATTAGCCGTGTTGGTAATATGATTCCAGTTAATACCGGTAGTCAAGCGCACGCCGGAGTTCCATTGTTTGGCGAACTGGTAGTCAATATAACCGTTATAGGTCAACTCCGGACGGGTCGGTGTCTTATCAGCCAGCAGATCCATGGCGTATGCCACTGCATCCTGCATCTCTGCTACCGTACCGGTATAGCCCAGACCGTTCTTCACGAGGTCAATACCGTTCACCACGGCGGTAAGCCAATCTTCGTTGGCAATAGGCACGGTCACGTCTTTGAAGGTCAGCAAGAGCGCGTCCGCTACATCCATACCGTTCCCGATATTCCCGGTCACGTCGTTCACATACCCCATCACTTTGTCCATGTCGAAGCTGGTCAGACCCCATTTCAGCAGATCCTTGGTGCTGATCACACCGGACGGCTGAGTGACATTATCGGATGTCATATAGAATCGTGTGCGCAGTTTGTGCGATATACCGCGCTCTGTGTCATCGTAATTGAAGAAGGGGTCTATGTTAAAATTATGCTCATTGCGCCCCATGTTGGTCAGCGGTGACGGACGAAGCGGGTCTTTCGGACTGCGCCAGATAAAGAAATCGCCGTACCTGTTCGCTACATAATTCAGGTTCACACCCATATTGACATACTTATTCTCTTCAGCAGGCATATGATAAGTCATGTTTCCGCCGAAACGTACGCGGTCATTGAAACCCTGCTGACGGAATCCTTCGTCCTTGAATCCGCTGATAGCGCCGGACACATCGAAATCTCCTATGCGGCGCGAATGAGAAGCCTCAGCCCCATAGTAGAGAGGCAGGCGTGCACCCGTATAGGAGTAGTTGTTGTAGTTGTCATAAACACCTACATAACCGGAGATCTTGGTTTCTGGATTCAATCCCGGGCGCTGGGTACGAACGTTGATGACACCGTTGAGCGCCGACGAGCCGTATAGCACAGAAGAAGCACCTTTGACGACCTCCACTTGCGCCACATTCTCCAGCGGCACATTATTCCAGTTAATCTCGCCTGTTTTCGGGTTCAGAATCGTCATACCGTCCATCAACACCTGGCAACGGGAACCTACACTGTAGGTCCATCCTCCACCGCCGCGGATAGAAGGCTGCTTGTCTATCACCTCCACACCTGGCAAGGTCTGCAGCGTAGCAGAGAGATCCGTCGGGGCTTGGCTGCGCAGAGCCTGAGGCTTCACCACTTCGATGGAAACCGTTACATCCGTCATACGCTGTTCGAAACGACCGGCGGTCACAACCACCTCGTCCAGCACCTCATTATCGGCCTGCATCGCCATATTAAAGACGGCAGGAATGGTCTTGAATACCTTTTCCTCCGTCTGATAACCTACGTATGAAAATTTGATTGTTGCCGGCAGAGAATTCACTTCCAGCGAGTACGCACCGTCGAAATCCGTAACGGTACCGCTGTTATCCGCTGTGTTGAGAATCGTCACGCCAATCAGCGGCTCACGCGTAAAACCATCAGTTATAACTCCGGTTAGGGTCTCTGCAAGCGCAGCTTGAGAAACACAAACTAATACCAATAAATTGTAAAAATGTTTCATATATTCAGTTCAACTCAAAAAAACGGCGCAAAATTACTGCTTTTTTCTCAAATAGACAACATTTCCCTATAAGAAAAAGTTTACTATTTTTAAGCCGCTTAATAAATGAGCACTGAATATTAATGAAAATTATTTACTTTTGATATTTTCCGACAAATTTTATAGCCAGAAAAAGAAGCCAGTCGGGTGTATGTTTCAAAAGAGGAGTAGAGAGCCAGTTGATAAATCCCGGCGTATCGGCTTTCTTGTTGCGGAACATTTTCTTGAGCGCCCGCTTCACGAGTTTCTCAGGCGGGATAGAGACGGTTAGCGCCACCGCCAGTTTACGGAGATTAGGAGCTAACCCGAAAAGACCGGTGTCCACTGCACCCGGAGCCATTACCGTAATACCTACGTTCTGCGGCTTCAGTTCGTACCAGATAGACTTGGAGAAATTGTATATAAACGCTTTGGTAGCATTATAGGTCTGGATCCCCGGCATCGCCATCCAGGCGGACATAGAACTCATATTGAGGATATAACCCTTCATGCGTTTATGGCCGCAAATATGCTGATTCGCTTCCTCTTCGGTCAGTCGCCTCGCACACATATCTTCGCCGAATAGGCGTGTAAGTTTGGCTACTGTCACTACATGCAACTGCAGCATCAATTCGATCCTTTTCATGGACGTCTCGCAATAAGGATTGAAGAAGAACACACCGGCATTATTGATCAGTATATCGACTACATATCCTTGCTCCTTGCACCAACTATGCAAGTCCTCCGCTGCATCAGAAAGACTGAGATCCGCAAAATGAGCGGTTGTCTTCACGCCGTACGTAGCAGCCAAATCTACAGCCACTTGCTCCAGTTCTTTCTCTTGGTTGCTCACCAGCAGCAAGTCGCAATGATAATCCCGTGCCAAGGCGGTAGCGTACTGCAGTCCGATACCGGACGAAGCACCTGTCACTAATGCAAGCATCTTATTGGGCGGCTTTTTGTTGTTCGATTGATTTCTTCGCTGCCGCCTCCAGATTCGCGATCTCGCGCTTGATACGCGGGGAGATCTGTTCGCCGTCGCGCTCAACACACTCGTGGCATTTCATATTGAGCGTGTACATACGTCCCACACAGTAGTTGGATCTGCCGCAGCCGGCATGGTAATGCGGATTTTCATAAATATGATGGACGAACTCCGGATCTTTGATCAGCACGTGTGCTATCTGGAATAGTTCGAATCCCTCATCCATGATCTGTTGGCAGTTATCACCGCTCTGTACTCCGCCTACGTAAATCAACGGCACATCCGTGATCTCTTTCTGGAATATTTTCGCTTTGTCCATGAAATAGAGTTCCTTGAACGGCGAAGTAGGCAGCATGATCTGATGTACGCCCGGTATATTGAGCGCCGCTTTGAGCCACCAGAAGGATTTCATATTCATATAATGCGCAAGCGTTTTGTACGGCATGGCGCCGCCAAGGATAGTCATCGGCGAACGGCTCACAGTGCCGCCGGAGAGAACGATACCGTGAACCTTATGCTTGGCTATCTCTTTCGCTACTTTGATTCCCTCTTCGATCGTCACGCCGTGCCAGCAGTCGTCCCACATGTTGGTCTTAACAACTACCGCCATATCGTCCTTGGCGTGCAGCATCACCTCGTCCAGCACTTCGTTCATAAACCGCACACGGTTCTCAAAAGAGCCTCCATACTCGTCATGGCGATGGTTCGTGCGCGGACCGATAAACTGCGAGATAAGATAAGCATGTCCGGCATGTATCTCAACGCAGTCAAAGCCGCACTCGCGAGCCCAGTCCACAGCTTCACCGAATTTCTTCACCAGACCTTTGATTTCCGACACCTTGAGGCGACGGTGAATCGTCGGGCTGTAGAGATTGAACCATGTATCAGCGCTGACCGGCATACAATGGCAGGTATAGAAATGCGTCATATTACCGCAGTGACCCAGTTGGATAGACGCTTTCGCGCCCTCCGCATGAATGGCATCGGTCATCTTCTTCATATCCGGAATGATCTCAGGGCGGACATAGAGCTGGCCGTCGAAAGACACACCGCTCAGATCCACCGCGCAGTATGCTACAGTAGTCATACCTACTCCACCGCGAGCGACTGAGACATGGTAGTCTTGTAATTCTTGGGTGGGTGCGTTGCCACGCGCCATATTCTCAAAAGCAGCGCTGCGCACAACTCTATTGCGCAGCGTGATAGGTCCCAGTTGGAAGGGAGTAAAGAGTTTCGACTCATTAGCCAACTCTTGCTTCTTTTTTGTTGCCATTATTTAGTAAATAAACGGAATAATACGTTTTAGTTTCTTGCGGTCAAACTCATCGGGGAATTCTTCCTCGTATTTCTTGTATATCGCATTGCTGCGCGGTACCAGATTGCAGCAGCTGAACCAGAAGAATAGCAGTCCGGCAAGCGACCATGTGAGTATTGCAAAACCGAGCCATTCGGTGATTTCGCCCAGATAATTGGCACTTGTCACATATTTGTACAGACCTTTTTTAGGGAGATAGTGGTTCGTGTCGCCCGGTTGACGAAGATGGCGGATCACGTAGTCCGAATGCATATTAATACACCAGCCGGTGAAGAATATGATCGTACCGATGATAAACTGCGGTTTCATTACCCACTCCGCGGTGTACATCTCCGGATAGTATTGCGGCGCCAAATGGAAAAGCCAAAAGCCCTGGATATAACCATTAATCAAATTCCACACTACGGAGAGAATCATGATGGCAAACGGCATCTTCCCTTTGCCCTTAAGCAGCAGAGGGAATATAAACGAGCGCTGGAAATAATGGAACTCAAAGAAAAGGAAGAAAATCCAATACGGTGCCTTCGTCGTCACGCCCCCATAGAGGGGAAAAGACTTGAAATAAAGATAGAGCATTACCAGAAATACCGGTACTTCCATTAAAAACCAGCCCGCTTTATTACTCATCGTCGGGCCCCACTTCTCCGAACGCATCTTGCCGTATCCCGCATCCACGAAATAAAGCGATACGAACACGACCAGCCCTACTATAAACATAATATACAGCAGGTCGTAAAAGAAATCCATTGTGTAGATATTTTCCATGTGTTTGTTATATTTGTCTCTATATAAATATTTGCCACTTAAAAGCGAAAAACGCAAAAGTGTACAAAGGTACGAAATTTATTTCGTATAGGCAAAAAAATCTTAAGAATCGGCAATTTTTTCTTTCTTTTGGCACACAAACAAGCCTAAAATGATTAAAATCATTCCTACCCACTTGGCAGCCGGCAGGTGTTCTCCGAAAAAGAGGAACATCCATAGAGCGGTAAACATCGGGCGGATATTATTGAAGGCATTCGCCTGCGTGACGCCTACTTTTCGCAGAGCGAAACAAAAGAGAATAAATGCGGTAACGCTGGCAAAAACGGTAAGGTACGACACGCACAGCAGCGCTGTATTGAGTTCCGATCCGAATGTAGCCGATTGATACCAATCCAGCGCCATCAAAGCCGAAGGACCCTCGCGCCAGAACCAGATCGGGAGGAAGAAGAACAGGCTGATCAACTGGGTATAAAAAACGAAGGACAGCGAACTGTATTTCATTGGTGCTTTACGCATCATGACCGAGTCTATCACAGCGGCAGAAACGGCCGCGAAAGCCAGGAGAATTCCCCAGTAGTTTCCTATCGCGTAATTGGTACTTCCTGCAAGCGAAAGCGCGAAAACACCGGCGGTGGAAATGAGGATGCCATAGATATTGTATTTCGTCACCCGCTCCCGCAGTAACACAGCGGCGAAGAGCGGACTGAGCAGAGGAGAGGTGGAGAGCAGCGTCTCGGCTATTGTAGGACTGTTGAGCGCATCGTAGGTAAAAGTCTCCAGCAAATAGTAGAGGAAAGGCTGGCAAAAGCCGGCGATGAGAAATAGCGGCAGGTCTTTGACCTCCATCCGCTGCAGGCAGAAGAGGGAGTGATCCCGCCGTACCAGACCTATCACAAGCATCAGCAGTACCGAAGGCACAAAACGCAGCACGATCATGGTGAAGGGCGGCAAGACGGCCAAGGCATGCTTGATAGCTATCCCGCTGACCGACCAGATCAACATCGCAACTATCAAAGCTGCGATGGCCAGGTATTCTGTTCTATTCCGGCTAAGCGGCATATTGTAGCGTGTGTTTCGTTCAATAATCGTTCTACCTCTATGGCACGCGGTTTGGTTGTGTCCGGGTATATCGGAGCGCCGATGATCACCTGGGTAAGCGGTTCGTCTTTCGGCCCCAAGAAGCGATAGAGACCCGTACGCGGACGGTAACTCACAGCGAAAGGGATAATAGGCTTGTTGTATTTATATGCCATGGTAAACGCCCCTTTCTGGAACGGCCGCAGCGGCTTGTACCAGTCCCATCGTTTGGCTTCCGGGAAGATATGAAACCAATACCCCTTTGCGTTGTACCGGTCGAATGCGGCATTGAAAGCCTTCATAGCGCTCAGCCCCTCTTCCGCGGCAGGAATAGGTATGCCGCCTACAATACGCAGATAGAACTGATCCTTCGTCCGGAAATTTGGCGCGAACATAGGGATGCGCATGTGAGACGAGGCATGGAAGGTAGTGAGTACCGAAGCGCAGTCATGCCGGTAGCAATGGTTAGCTATCGTTATTGCTCCGCGGGAGAGGTCGAATTGTCTAAGCCACCGCCGCACGGGACACGACGTCCTATGCCATTGCCGCTCGCTCTCTATCTGCCATCTCAGACCGTATTTGATGCGCAGGATCCATCCTAAAATTCGTAGCACGATATTATACCCGAACCAGGTTAGACGCCTATTGGCGGGTGACTCGTCGAAATAAGGATACCCTGTATCTACTGCCGGATATTCGCGGTCATAGACGGGTTTGTATAGCCCTACATAGGGATCATCCTCCGGATAATCCGTTCTCACCTGCGGCACATACGTCCCGGGCGCTACTTTCAAATCAACATATCGCTTGTTCATCTTTTCTCTAGACCCTTGCTATACTAGTTAATTAGTAAAAATCTCGCTCCTACGGCTTTGGCGGAAGCGCCGTCTTTATCTTCCCTGTCACCGACAAAAAGGGTTGTTTCGGGCTTGGCCTCCAGCATCTCGAGAACCCGGCGTGCACAGGGTTCGGAGGGCTTGAGAGCGCCTAATTCGGGCGCCGAGATCACCAGATCAAACTGCGCAGGGTCGATGTCCAACGCCTCCAGTTTCTCGATCACGGAGCCGTAGTCGGAATAAATCGCCATCTGCAGTTGCTTCTTCCTGCATACCCGCAACAGCTCCAGCACCTGAGGACGGATATGGTGATATCGATGAATCATCCGCACCATAGTAGGGAGATATACCATATGATACCATTTCTCCGCTATCCGAGGTCCCCACCAGTGCCCGCGGGACATAGTGATGAAGAAAAAACGGAAGAACTCCTCTTCGGAGGCAAACTGCACATAGTGTGCATTCCGTCTCGCGAAACGCTCCGCCGCCAGCAGGGGCAGACTCCACCATAGCCGGCTCACCATTCGTGCCGCCAGCCCGCGTTTGTCGTACATTGTGCCGTCCAGGTCAAAGATGACCGTCTTGATATCATCCTCTATGCGAACGCCTTTCGGCTTTTGCTTGGCGTCGTTTGGCGCGCTCTTTTCGTCTTTCATCTATCTTGTCTGCTCTATCAATTACACCTTCGCTGAACCGCTCGAAACCGCTCTCCAGACGCAGCAGGAGATTGAACCGGCTGCGGCGTTTCTCGTCCTGCATCAGTAGGTTGAATTTGAATTGTCCGTCGCGGAATCCGTCCTTCAGACAGGCGGCCTTAAAACGCGCGTACGCGTTAGATAGGAGTATATGGGCCTCAGGCGCCTGCAGCCGGAAAGACTGACGTTTGGATTCGTATTCCAGATTGATATGCTGGAGCTTCTCGTCCACCACTTTTGTAAACTCCTCTGCCTGCTCCTGCGAGATCTTGGGGTTCTCAAACTCGTAGTAAAAATGATACTTGGACTCCTCAACATCCGCGAACCCAACGAAGAATTTGGTCTTGATTTCAGTCTCGTCTTCCGCCTGGTGTACTGCGTCCATAAACTGAGGTTCGTATAGCTTCTCGCCTGTCAACGAGACGATACCGTTCACCTTGGAGACCATATGTACCGTAGGTGTCTCGTAGTATTTGCCCCCTACCTCCACCAGGTCGTTCATATTATACCGGAAGAGTCCAGCATACGTAGTTACATAGGCGCAGTAGCGTTTGCCTATCTCAAGTTCGTCTATCTGCAGAAAATGCTTGTGAGGGCTGTCCAGTTCGCTCTCCTCGACAAACTCATAATAATGAAAATGTGGGAAAAGGACACTCTCGTTCGTCTCGTCCAGCGAGAAGCCGAAGCGGCATTCTGTAGCGATATAACCCAGTTCCTGGTAGAAGGTCTTGTCCCAGTTGAACTGGTCCATGTATTTGTCCATGTATATCTTGGTGTTGCCGCATTTCCAGGTACTGAGATATTGCAGCCACGGCCAGAAATCGCGTGGATAGAGGTGTCCTTTCTCAGCCAAAATCTGTCTCAGTTCGGCGGCTCTCTCGGGTTTCGGCGAGACGTATGCATCCAGCTCCGAGCGGATCTCGTACGGTATATCTACATCTTCGCTGATAGTACCTTTTTCGATATCGGAGATCATCTGTTCGGTATTCTCGTTCAGCGCCCGCAGCAGTTCAAGGATGGTTGAGGGGTTGGCGGTTGCCCAGAGCGTCACGTCGCGGTGCTGAAGCGCCAGACGCATCAGCACGTAGTTGCGCGTACCGTAGTCAGGGATCGCCATCACAGAGGCTGGGGCTGTGTAGTGCTTCTTGATGATAGGAGGTATATCGCGCACAAGCACACCGCTCACGGCGCCGTAGAGCGTTCCGTCAGGAGCGTAACCCTCGCATTCCTTGCCTACCGTAGTGAAGATATGCCCACCGAAGATATGATCTCGGTGCTTCACGAAATTCCAAGTCCAAATATGACTCATCTTACCGTACACGTCTTTGAGATATTTGTGGGTCATCGGAATCCATTTGGGCGCAGAAGTGGTGCCTGAAGTGGTGGCGTACATATCCGGCTTGCCCGGGAAAAGAACGTTCTCTTCGCCGTTCTTATGACGCTCCACGTAAGGCCGCAAGGTCTCGAAACTGTCATTCACCGGCACATACAGCCGGTAGAGACGGAATAGGTCATCCGCGTTGGTAGCACTCAGGATACGGTCGAAATGATGCTCCTTGCCATAGACCGTGTCTTTGGAGATCATCAGAATATCGCGCAGCGTCTTCTCCGCTGCGTGGCGGGGCTTGCGGCTCCAGAAACGCAAACGAATCGTTTGCATTCCGCCTACGATGCATAGCATCGTGTTGATGATCCATGGATAAGGCAATGCTCTGCCTTCATTATCGAGGTATGGTTTTTCTGTAGCCATAATTCCGCATATTACAATTTGGCTGCAAATTTACTGCTTTTTTTTTACATACGCAAGCGCGCGAACATTATTTTTGCGAATTGCGTGTTTTTTCTCTCATTTTTGAATTTTGAATTTTGAATTTTGAAATTTTCTTCGTACCTTTGCGCCCGATTATGCAGGTTATTTATTTTGCAGGAGGATGTTTCTGGGGGACAGAACATTTCTTCCAACAGATTCAGGGTGTGGTACGCACCCAAACGGGGTTTGCAAACGGCAGAGAGGATCTGCCGGAACCGACGTATGAGCAGGTTTATACGGATTCCACCGGATATGCGGAGACGGTTTTGGTGGAGTTTGACGAAGCGGAAGTATCGCTGGATTTTCTAGTCCGACTCTTTTTTCGTGCGATTGATCCGCTATCACTCAACAAACAGGGCGAAGACGAAGGCACGCGCTATCGAACCGGTGTTTATTATGTCTCGCAGGCGCAGAAAACCGTTATTGAGGCTGTTTTTGCGCAGGAGCAGAAGAAATACAAAGAGCCGATACAGGTGGAGTTATTGCTGCTGAAGAATTATTATCCGGCGGATGAGTACCACCAGAATTACCTGGTCAAGCATCCGGACGGCTATTGCCACCTGCCGATAGCGCTTTTCCGATGGGCTAAAGAGCAAAAAATGGGAACAGAGATTAAATAGAAAAGATAGCATATGTTACAAATTGGCAACAAGATGCCGGCGTTCCGGGTGTCGGACGAGGCAGGAAAAGAAGTGACGGAACAAACGATGGCGGGCAAGAAGACCGTGATCTATTTCTACCCCAAAGACTCAACGCCCGGCTGTACGGCGGAGGCCTGCAATATTCGCGACAACTATCATGCCTTTTTGGCACAAGGTTATCAGGTATTCGGGGTGAGTAAGGATTCCGTGGCGTCGCATGTCAAATTCAAAGAGAAATACGAGCTGCCTTTCCCGCTGCTGAGCGATCCGAGTACCGAAATGCTGCAAGCCTTTGACGCCTGGGGCGAAAAGCGCAACTACGGGAAGGTCACAATGGGCACGCTCCGTAAGACATTTGTGTTTGACGAGAATAGTGTTTTAGTACGTATTATCGAGAAAGTGGATACCAAAAATCACACCTCGCAAATATTTGAATAAGCGCGAGCTAACCATGTCTTTTCCCGCTCCGACACGCACTTGATTTGATGTGTTTTTTAGCTACAATTTTTACCAAAATCTTGCGTATATCACAAAATTGTAGTAACTTTGCAGCAAATTTGAAGTACTATGAATTTTACGCATTTACATGTGCACTCCCACTATTCGCTACTGGATGGATTGTCCAAAGTAGATGAGATTGTGGACAAATGTATCGCTTCCGGAATGAACGCCGTGGCGCTGACCGATCATGGCAACATGTACGGAATTAAGGACCTGCTAGACTATTGCAAAGGCATCAACAAGAACCGCGAAGTACCGTTCAAGCCTATTGTAGGCTGCGAAGTGTATTGCGCCCGCCGAGGAAGACATTCCATGAAGGATGACAAAGCGGTCAGCGGCGAAGGACGGACATACGTTATTGACCGATCGGGATGGCACCTGATCTTGCTGGCGAAGAATCTGGAGGGATACCATAACCTCTGCCGGCTGGTGTCAGCGGGATACATGAGCGATGCGTTCTATCATACACCCCGTATAGACAAAGAACTGCTGGAACAATGGCATAAAGGTATCATCTGCTCCTCCGCTTGCCTCGGCGGCGAGTTGCCGCAGAAAGTGCTGGATGCCATCAGCCATCAGCCGTCAGCGCTCAGCGTGCAGGAAGCTATTGAGCAGGGCGTTTTCGCGGAAGCGGAGGAGACGATAGAGTGGTTCAAGGGTATTTTCGGAGAGGATTATTACATCGAGTTACAGCGGCATGAGACCCAGAAACCGGGCGGAGACCAGGAGGTATTCCTGCGTCAGCAGCAGGTGACCCCCGTGCTGATCGAACTGGCTCACAAGCATGGCGTGAAACTCATCTGCAGCAACGACTCGCATTTCGTAAACGAAGAGGATGCAGAGGCGCACGATCGGTTGATATGCCTAAGCACAAACCATTTCGTCAACGACGTCAACCGCATGCATTACACCAAGCAGGAATGGCTCAAAACGCCGGAAGAGATGTACGAGATATTTCAGGACATCCCAGAGGCTTTGGAGAACACACAGGAGATAGCGGACAAGGTAGAGATATACGATATCGACCACGACGCTATCATGCCTAAATTCGACATCCCGGCTTCGTTCGGCAAGGAGAGTGACTACCCCGACCGTCTCGCCTTCGAAAGCGCTTATCTGCGGTATCTGACGATGGAAGGTGCCAAAAAGCGCTATGGAGAAGAAAGACTCACCAACGACGAGGAACTAAAAGAGCGAATAGAATTTGAGCTGAACACCATCATCAACATGGGCTTCCCGGGCTATTTCTTGATTGTGATGGATTTCATCCGTGCGGCACGCGAAGAGTTGGACGTCAGCGTAGGGCCCGGTCGTGGCTCTGCCGCCGGGTCGGTTGTAGCTTATTGCCTGCGGATTACTGATCTGGACCCGCTTTTATATGACTTGCTGTTCGAGCGCTTCCTGAATCCCGACCGTATATCGCTGCCAGATATAGATACAGACTTCGAGGACTGCGGCCGCGGAAAAGTGCTGGACTACGTGAGCCGCAAATACGGCGAGACGCATGTGGCGCATATCGTGACATACGGCAAGATGGCTACCAAATCCGCCCTCGCAGACGTAGGGCGCGTACAACAAATTCCTCTTCCGCGCGTGAACGAATTGAAAGCCCTCATCCCCGACCGCGAGTTCCCCGACACCATTATGAAGAAACTTCCTGCCGGGACGACCAAGAAACCCAAAGTGAACCTCCACAACTGCTACCAATATGTAGATGAGCTGGAGCACGAGTACAAGTTCGGCGACCCGAACACCCGCTCGATGCTGGAGTACGCCGCGCGGCTGGAGGGCACTATCCGGCAAGTAGGCGTACACGCCTGCGGCGTGATCATCGGCGCAGACGATCTCACCAACTTCGCTCCGCTGAGTTCCGTAGAAGACAAGACCACCAAGAAACGCGTGCTGGTTACGGAATACGACGGTCATGTGGTGGAGTCCGTCGGACTGATCAAGATGGACTTCCTCGGACTCATCACCCTTACGATCATCAAGGAATGTCTGCGTAATATCAAGAAAGCGCGAGGCATCGATATCGACATCGACCATATACCTATTGACGACGAGACGACGTACAAGTTATTCCAGGAAGGCAGGACGGTGGCGGTCTTCCAGTTTGAGTCCGGCGGTATGCAGAAATACCTGCGCGAACTGAAGCCGACCGTCATCGGGGACCTGATCGCCATGAACGCCCTCTATCGCCCGGGACCGATGGATTATATCCCGCAGTTCATCCGCCGCAAGCAAGGTATCGAACCCGTCACCTACGACATCCCGGTGATGGAGAAATATCTGAAGGATACGTACGGTGTCACCGTCTATCAGGAGCAGGTCATGCTGCTGAGCCGACTGCTGGCTAACTTCACCCGCGGCGAAAGCGACAAACTGCGTAAGGCGATGGGTAAGAAGCAGATGGCGGTACTGGCGTCTCTCAAAGACAAATTCATGGAAGGCGGCAAAGCAAACGGTCACGATCCCAAAATACTGGACAAGATCTGGAAAGATTGGGAGAAATTCGCCTCCTACGCGTTCAACAAATCGCACGCGGCATGTTATTCCTGGGTGGCATACCAAACGGGCTATCTCAAGGCTCACTACCCGGCTGAGTTTATGGCGGCGAACCTGACCGTTCACAAGGACGATATCAAAGAGGTAACCAAACTTATGGACGAATGCCGGGCTCTCGGACTGAGTGTGCTGGAGCCGGACGTGAACGAATCCGAACTGAGCTTCATCGTCAATAAAGACGGCGCTATCCGCTTCGGTCTGGGAGGTATCAAGGGCGTAGGCGAAGGAGCCGCGGAAGCTATTATCAGCGAGCGGGAGAAGAACGGCAAATACAAAGATATCTTCGATTTTCTGGAGCGCGTCAACCTGCAGTCCTGCAACAAGAAAACGATCGAGAATCTGGCGCAGGCAGGAGCCTTCGAGTGCTTTGAGGATATCTACCGCGAGCAGTTCTTCGGCACCGACGAATGGGGAGACACCGGGTTGGAACTGCTGATGAACTACGGCAACAAATACCAGGCTGACCATGCCACAAATATCAATACTCTGTTTGAGGATTTCGAGATTGAGGTGGAGGTGCGCCACCCCGCTCTACCGCAAGTACCGCGGTGGAATACCATAGAGCGGCTCAACAAAGAGAAAGATCTAATTGGTATCTACCTCTCCGCGCATCCTCTGGACGAGTACGAATACGAGGTACGCGAGTTATGCAATCTCACGGCTCACGAGTTGTCGCTCTTTGACGGCTGGCGCAGACCGGATGAACGGGACGCCGCTGAGAAACGTATCCGAGCCGAGATAGCGGAGATGACCCCTGTTGTCCCTACACAGGAAGAGGATGCATTGGATTTCGGTGCGCCGGAAGGATCGGAAGATGAGGTGCCTGTGGCGGTAGAGCCTAAGAAAATAGTCACGCCGGCGCCGGAAGAAGAACGCCTTGTCCTGCCCTCGGAATTTATTGCCGCGCACAAGAACCAGACATGCCTTCTCGGAGGTATCATTATTGAAGCCGAGCAGCGTATCAGCCAGAAAGGAAACCCCTACGGACGATACACCATCGAGGATTATACCGGCAGCTACACGATCGCGCTCTTCGGCAATGCATATAGTCAGTTCGCTCATTTAATGCTGAAGGATCTCTATGTGCTCATCACCGGTGTGATCCAGCAGAAAGGTACCGGTCAGCGATGGTTCAAAGAGCAACCGGACGAAAAGGCGGAGTATGAATTCATCGTACAGAAAGTAGAGATGTTGAACGAGGTGCAGGACAAAAGGACGGACGGGATCAATATTACCCTGCCCCTCAACCGCCTGACGCCGGAGACAGCAGACGAACTGACCGAACAGATACGAACAAACAAAGGCGCAGGACGACTCCATATATCGGTTTATAACCCATCTACGCGTCAGTCTGTAGCCCTTACAAGCCGATCACATGCGATCCATGTGACGCCGCCCTTCTACCGCTGGCTATCCAGACGAAGAGACGAAGGAATGCTGGATTTCACAGTAGTGGAGAAAAGTTGATAATTGTGAACTACAACGAAGCGGTAACATACCTGTATTCCTCCCGTCCTCCGTTTCATATGGTGGGCGGCTCGGCGTATAAGCCTGGCTTGGAGACTACCTTGCGTCTCTTGGCACATCTGGGGAATCCGCATGAGCGCTTGCGCGCCGTGCATGTGGCAGGTACGAACGGCAAGGGGTCAACTTCTCATCTGATTGCCGCTGCCCTCCAGTCCGCCGGATATAAAGTAGGCCTCTACACCAGCCCCCATCTGGTCTCGCTCACAGAACGCATCCGTATCAACGGCAGACCTATCGCAGAAGAAGAAGTGGCGAGGTTTGTAGAAGAGAACCGCTCTTTTCTCGACGAACTGCAACCTTCTTTCTTCGAGACCCTCACCGCTATGGCATTCGCGTATTTTGCAGCGCAGGAAGTGGACATTGCCGTGATCGAAGTAGGTCTTGGAGGACGACTCGACAGCACCAATGTGCTTACGCCGCTCCTCTCCGTCATTACCAATATCGGCATGGATCATACGGAGTATTTGGGGAATACACTGGCGAAAATAGCCCGCGAGAAAGCAGGCATCATGAAGCAGGGCGTACCCTGTATAATCGGCGAGACACATCCGCAGACGATGAATGTATTCCTTACCCGCGCACGTGAGTGCGATATATTAGGAGAAGGTCCGGAGACTACCGACTGCAGGATCTGGTTTGCCGACCAATGCGGTTATCTGCGTTCACGAAGGCTGCGCGAAGCACCCGAGTGCGAACTCAAAGGCATCTACCAGGAGCACAACATACAGACCGCCTACGTTGCCCTTCAAGTGCTCCGGAACTATTCTGATCACAAACTGCAAATCACAAACGAGGCCATTGCCTCCGGCTTTGCACACGTGTGCTCGTTGACGGGCTTAAGGGGACGATGGGAGACGCTGCATCGGAAACCGCTGGTGCTATGCGACACCGGGCATAACAGCCACGGCATCCAATACGTAGCACGGCAGCTCAAAGAACTACCCCACCGGAATATATGGATCGTTTTCGGCATGGTGAACGACAAAGATACCGACGTAGTGATGCGGCTGCTGCCCGGAGAGGAGAGATACCGCTATATATTCACCACTCCACGCACGAACCGCGCACGCTCGGCGGAAGAGATGCTGGCGATATGGGGGAAAGAGGGAATGGCAATAGACGACCCCAAAGAGGCAATGGAATATGCCCTTTCTCATGCCTCCGAAGACGACGCCGTTTTTATCGGAGGCAGCAATTATTTAGTAGGAGATGCGATATCATATTTTGCACATTGAGACCTCTTTTGCCGAAGAATGGCAGAAAGAAGTGTTCGACCAGACGCTGTGCGACCTGGGCGTAGATACTATAGATAATACGGATTATTACATTCCGTCGGCGGTGTGGGAGACGCAGTCGGATGCTATAGAGGCGTTCCTCTTCGAGACGGAAGGAGCATTGCTGGTCTCTGCAGAAGCCTGTCCGGACGAGAACTGGAATGCCGCTTGGGAAGCGGAGCATCCTGTTCAGGAACTGCCGATGGGTGTACGGATCGTCCCGCATTGCGCCTTTGGTGCAGGTCACCATGAGACCACCTCCTTGATGATTGAGGCACTAATGGAGAGGTATCTTGACGGCAAGATAGTCCTTGATAACGGTACCGGAACAGGGGTGCTGGCGATTTTTGCAAAGAAAATGGGTGCTGCGCATGTTCTCGCCGTGGATGTTGATGACAAGAGTGTAACGAATGCAAAAGAAAACGCCGTTCTGAATGAGATAGAGATAGAGGCGGTGTTAGGCGACTTAAGTTACCGGCCTTTCCGGGAAGGATTGGAGCCAGGCTCTTTCGACTTGATAGTAGCCAATATCCATCGCAATATACTGCTGGATCAAATGCCCGTTTATGCGCATCTCTTGCGCGGGGAAGGCGAAGTATGGATGAGCGGATTTTATGAAACGGACTGCCCGGCTCTGCAAGCCGCTGCGGAAGCCGAAGGGCTGACACTCATGGACGTCCTTGCGAACGGCGAATGGCGGTTGATGAGATGTCGAAAAGAGGAGCGCCCTCTAAGAAGATGATGTTCTTCGAACTTCGGAATGCTGGAGGCTGATAGCTGATTTCTCCCTTCCGCGGATAGACAAAGATTCTATAGTTCTCCAATATATATTCGTATTCCCGCCAGCGGTCGAAGATAGCAATATTGTCTTCGCCGATAACAATCGTAAACTCGTTCTCCGGATAGGCTTTCTGTAACTCCCGAAGTGTATTGGCGGTATAAGACGGTCGCGGAAGATGAAATTCAAAATCCGACGCCACTAATCCCGGGATATCCTTTATGGATTCTTGCACAGCAGCCAGACGCTCCTCTTCCGGGGCAAGAATGCCGGAGGGTTTGAGCGGATTGTTGGGACTGACCATCAGCCATAACTCATCCAGATCGGTGTGCTCAATAACCCATTTTGACAACCCTACATGTCCGAAATGGATAGGGTTGAAACTTCCGCCGTATATGCCTATTTTAGCCATCAGAACTCAGTTATCAGCCTGTCCAGTTGCGAGAAAGCGCTTTGCAGGTCGTCGTTGACGATCACGCGGTCGAACTGAGGTTTGAAACTCATTTCATACTCCGCTTTGGCAAGGCGTTTCTCTATCATCTCCGCGCTGGTATCGCCCCTTCCTTCCAGACGGCGACGCAATTCCTCTATCGAAGGCGGACAGATGAATACCGACACGGCTTTGTCTCCCAGAATGCGTTTCAGGTTCAGACCACCCTTTACATCTACGTCGAACAGCACCTGGTGCCCCGCCTTTTCGATTCGCTCTATCTCCGCCTTCAGAGTGCCGTAATAGAGACCATCATACACCTGCTCATACTCGATGAACTCGTCTCCGGCGATACGCTGCTGAAACTCCTCCACAGAGATAAAATAGTACTCCCTGCCGTTCACTTCCTGGCCGCGCGGAGCACGTGTGGTACAAGACACCGACAGTTCAAAGCGATTCGGATAATTACTCAGCAGATGCTTGACCATGGTCGATTTACCGCTGCCCGAAGGCGCACAAAAAATGTATATCATAGGACATTTAACACTTGCTCCTTGATTTGCTCGAGAATATCTTTCATTTTGACAACGATGATCTGCATTTCAGACTGGTTGGATTTGGATCCGAGCGTATTGATCTCGCGCCCCATCTCCTGGGCGATGAAGCCGAGTTTCTTACCTACCCCTGCGCCGGAACCTTCTTCCATCGTCTCGCGGAAATATTTGATATGGTTGGTCAGGCGCACTTTCTCTTCGGTAATATCCAGTTTCTCCAGGTAATAAATCATCTCCTGTTCCAGCCTGTTGCGGTCTGTCTCGGCCTGTGTCTGCGCGGATAACTGCGCGAGATTCTGCTCCAACCGCTCTTTGATCTTTGCCACCCTCCCTTTCTCAAATGGCTCCACCTGAGCCAAAAGGGCTGCTATTCCGTCCAGTTTCTCGGTAAACATAGCCTGGAGCGCTGCACCTTCCTGAGTCCGGAAAGCAACAAAAGCATCCAGCGTCTGCTCCACTTGGGCACGCACTACCTGCCATTCTTCGTCCGTCAGGTCGGACGTCTCGTCGCTGCACTTCAATACATCCGGGAAACGCAGTATGGCGGCCATCACCTCCGCTGGAACGGGTTCTCCAAACTCCTCTCTGTACTGCCGCGCGTACTCTTTCGCTGCAGCCCAGTTGATAGGCGTTACATCATTGAGAGACGAAGTCTCGTTCATTCCATCATTCATCAATACAAAATCCACTTTCCCGCGTTCCAGACGCTGCGTGACGAGGGTGCGAATTTCCGGTTCATGGGTCCTCAACTCGGGCATCAGACGCATAGACAAATCCATGGATTTGGAGTTCAGCGAGCGTATGTCACAAATCAGTTTGCGCCCGCGCAGTTGGCTTTCGGTTCTGCCATAACCGGTCATGGATAAAATCATTTACCTATACAGAATTTACTAAATATATTACTCAATACTTCGGCATTGGTGATCTGCCCGGTCACTTCGCCTAACGAACCCAGACAGTCCTGCAGATCCATAGACAGTAACTCACCCGACAGCCCTGCTACTAATCCGTCTTGCACATGCACGATAGCTTCATGCGCACGGGAAACCGCCTCATAATGACGTGCGTTCGACAGCATGACGGCAGACGTCTGCATGCTTTCTTTTGCCTTACGCACCATCTCTCGTTTCAGCGGCTCTATATCGCCCTTCTTCGCAGAGATGAAAATCCTTTCATCCCTTAACCCGTTCATCCCTTCATCCCTTATCAAATCCGCCTTGTTCACCACCTCTATCACCGTCCCTTTCACCATTTCACCATTAATCAATTCATCATTGCAGCTTTGCTGCAGCCGCGACGCAGTCGCATCAATCGAGCTCTGCTCGCTTCCACCATTAATCAATTCATGAACGTGCACAATGATTTGTGCACGTTCAATAGCTTGTCTGCTCCGCTCTATGCCCATGTTTTCCAATTCATCCTCGGTTTCGCGCAGTCCGGCCGTATCGATCAGCCGGAAGAGGATACCGTCAATCACCACCGTGTCTTCTATGGTGTCGCGGGTGGTACCTTGTATGTCGCTTACTATCGCCCGTTGTTCTCCTAATAGCGCATTCAGCAGCGTCGATTTGCCTACGTTCGGAGCACCGATGATGGCTACCGGAATACCGTTCCGGATAGCGTTGCCCGTTCGGAACGAAGCCATCAGTGAAGCCAGTTTCGTCTCTATCTCCGCCGCTAAGTCATTCAGTTCCGTGCGGTCGGCAAACTCCAACTCTTCATGGTCTGCAAAATCCAGCTCCAACTCAATAAGCGATGTGAAATGCAGCAATCGCTCACGGAGTCTTGACAATTCGGTCGATACCGACCCACGCAACTGGCTCATCGCCAGATCTTTCTCAGCCTTGCTCTGTGACGCTATCAAGTCTGCCACTGCCTCTGCCTGCGCCAGATCCATCTTGCCGTTCATAAAAGCGCGACGTGTGTACTCTCCCGGTTCGGCAGCGCTACACCCCCCGTCTATCAGCCATCGCAGCATCTCCTGCTGGATGAAAAGGCTGCCGTGGCAGGCTATCTCCACCGTGTCTTCACCTGTGAACGAATGCGGCGCGCGATATACCGAACAGAGCACCTCGTCCAGTACTTCTCCGTCACGCGCTATCCGACCGAAATGAACGGTGTTGGCTTGCGCCTCATGGAGAGAGGTACGACCATGGAATAGTGTATCTACTATCGCGATACACCCTTCTCCTGACACACGGATAACAGCTATTCCGCCTGTCCCGTACGCCGTCGATATGGCACAGATGGCTCTCATTGCGACTGCAAAGGTACAACAAAAATCGCATATACGCAAGTATTATCGATTATTTTTTTGCGATTTTTCTTGCATATTTGCAAAAAAAGCAGTACCTTTGCACTCGCAAAGGTTTAAAAAAAATATCATATGAGAAAAACACTGTTGTTTCTGCTTTTATGTATTATTGCCATGAGCGCTTTGGGTCAAAACGCAGAGCCTGTCAAAGAAGATCACATCATCGATGGGCTCACCTCAGTAGCTGCTATAGCCGGAGAAACGAAGAATACGGTAGAGCCGCAAGATACCGCGACAGCCGCGTCGCAAGCGGAGATCCCTCTGTGGAAACAAAAACTCTACTATGGTTACAACTTCGACATCTATTTCCACAGCGACTCCAAAAAGGACAGCCGGGAGAACGGCTGGTCATTCGCCCTCACCCCGGAGATAGGATGGAAACTGACGGAGAAGATTTACTTGGGTATGCGGTTCGGCGGTAGCTACGCCAATTATAAGAGTTCCTATCTTGTGTCCGAGATAGACACCTCCTATTACACCGATCTGCGTATTCATGTAGGCTCATGGGAAGTAGCGCCGTACGTGCGGTACAAGATGAAATCGCTCTTTAACGACAAGGTAGGCATCTGGCTGGAGGCACACCTCTATGCCGGCATGGACTTCCCCCGCGTGACGGAAGGCAAGACTGCGCACACCGATTACGACGGATTGCGTTATGCCACCACGTACGGGTTCCAGGTCTCGCCGGTAATCACCTATCAGTTCAACCGAAAGAGTACCTTCCAGATATTCTTCTCCATCCTCTCGCTGGGCTACAGCGGTACCATGTACAGCTATGTCGGCCACCGAGAATTCTCGAATGATGTCATCATCTTCTCCGGCAAACTGAGCAACCTCGTATCCAACCAATTCACACCGGGTCTGTACGGCTTACGGTTCGGTGTGCAGAAGAGTTTCTAAGTGAAGCGTCTCCTGTCTCTGTTGTGGAAAATCCCTTTAGCGCTGACAGGCGTTGTATTAGGGATAGTGGTACTACTGCTAATGGCAGTAGCTATCGTCCTTTACGAACCTTCCGTGCGGCAGAAAGTGCTTGACAAAGGGCTCGCCGCAGCGAACGGAAAAACCGATTTCGACATCGACCTCGGACGTCTTTATCTCTCGCCTTTCCATCATTCGCCGATGGTTCTTTACCGCGCGTATAAAGGCGAAGCAGATCTGCCCATCCGCGTAGAGATTGACAGCCTCTTCGTCGGTCACCGCGGCGTGGACACCTTAATTTACGCGCGCGCTCTGCGCCTGAAAGCGACCCTGAAAACAAATTCTCGCCCCATTATGGGGGAGTCGGAGGGGGCTTCAATTCCCCCTATAGAGGTAGACACACTGCTGCTGGATCATGTCACCTTCCATTCCGACTCGCTCATCGCCGCGGTAGGAGTAGATGCGATAGTGGGGCAACTCGCCGTCGCCTCTCCGCAGATCAGTATTCCCGAAGGACGTTACCCCTTGCACGGACTGCGTCTGAGCGATGCGGATGTAGGCATCGACTTACGTAGCACAGCTCCTGACACCTTACCCAAAGATACCACGCCGCTCTTGCTGGCTTTCGAACTGCCGGACGGCGAACTCAGAAACATCCATTTCCGCCTCACGCCGCTGAATATGGATATCCGTACAAAGAGTCTCTCTACCGAAGCAACCGTCGATGTAGGCGCGAATAAGTATGACGCGCGGCGGCTGAACGTAGGCGGTTTTGCGTTTGATCTCAACAACCTGCATATCCCTGCAGACACCATCTACGGCGGAGCGTGCGCAGACATAGCGCGCAATATCATCACTTCGCGCGGCCTGCATGTCCGCTCGTCAGAGATAGGAGCTACTGCTGACCTCGAAGCTACGAAGATGGATCTCAACACCATGCGGGCTGAGACATCCGGAGAAGCGTCTTTCCAAGGTTCCAAAGCGTCTCTAAAAGCCTTCTACGACATCGATGACGAGGCCTACGACGCTACCGTTCATATCGACCGCGTCAACCTCGCGCCCTTCCTCAAGGAATCAACGCGTATCGTCATCGCGGGTGATTTAGACGCGAAAGGTCATGGTATCAACCCCAAAAGACCGCTTTCTTCTCGCATCCATCTACGTCTCGACAAAGCGATCTATGAGGCCTACGATCTCTCCCACACGGATCTACGTTTTGCGACAGATACCGCCACTTCTCTTACGATCAATACCCGCGGTCTGGATCTTGCTGTGGACGCTCCAATGCCGCTTTTCCCGCTGATAGACAAGATCCTTCCGCTCGTCAAGACGGTCTCGGATTCCGCAGTATTAGCCTCTCTCACATCGCTGCAGGACCTCACGATGCTGGATACCATCCGTCGTCGCATTCCCCCCATCAACGCAGATATAGCGTTGCGCAAAGGCAGTCCGATTCAGTTCCATTTGGATAGCACGGGACTGGAGATAGAGCAGATAGACCTCTCCCTCCGTTCCGATTCGCTCCGTACGGATATAGCCCTCGATGCCGCTGCTTCTCCCTTCAACCTTCAACGCTCCACCGTCAACCTCAATCTGGCGCTCACCGAAGGACATACAGACGCTTCTCTTCTTGCCAACACACGGCTCACGGATGGCGTGATGAGCGTCGAAGGGCTTTGTACCGACGCATCGCTCCGCATGGATCTGATGAGGGACGAGAACGCGCTCTCCGGCGTCGGACGGCTGATGCTCGACAGCCTTTCCTATAACGCCATGGACTTAGGTTCACGTGCGATAGATATACAGGTTTCGCCATCGCAGTCGTACGCTCATGCCCTACGCGCGGAGGTACACACGGAGGAACTGCCCCTCTCGCTTATAGATGGGTTCGTCACGCTGCCTCAGGAGATTGCCTTACGTGGAGCCGTGAGAGCTGCAGCCTCAGTGGATGGGCTGCCACGCAAGACGGACATCTCTGCAGAAGTATATCCTTTAGGCGTCTCTGCGGAATACAAACCCTACGAGATCGGCATCTCTTTAGGCCAAACGCCGATCATCATGGTACATAACAAAGTGGACCTCAACGGACTGCCCGTCTATGGCGCGGACAGCACCTTCATCGCTCTCAACGGCGGGCTGAATCTCAATACGATGCGGATGGATGTGACGCTGGCTGCAGATAGTTTCGCGCCGGTCAAACTGCCTAAGAACGGACCGCTACCTGTCTATGGCGACTTGGCTACCGATATCCGGGGACGAGTCACAGGGCCGCTGGATAGCATCGTGGCTGACGTGGATATCACCCTCCTGCCCACCACCGACATCACCTACCCGATTGATAAGAAAAATCTCGCGCAGGTCAAACCCCACGGCACCGTTAACGTGCGGTATGGCACCGCCGACGGAGACCTTCGGCTCGGAGGACAGATCAACGTCGATGACGGCTTCGTACGCTATTCGCCTAAGATATACCCCGTCATGCCGTTCCATGTCGATTCCGGAAGCCATATAGCCTTCAATGGCCCTATCGGACAGACATTACTCAATGTATCCGCTTCGCAGAAAGTGAAAGCCGATGTGGAGTCCGAAGGAGAAGACACGCGGCGAGTGGATTTCCGAACCGGAGTGCGGGTCAATGGTATGCTCGACTCAATAGGACTCGAGTCCATCGATTTCTTCCTCGAGGCGCCTAAGGATGAAGCAGTCACGCGCGAACTGGCATCCGTAGATGAAGGCACACGCGAAGGATTAGCCGCCACACTCCTCGCTACCGGTATGTATGTGGGGGAGTCGAATGTGGCGGCACAGCGGGAAGGATACGCCCTCTCGTCTATTATCAACAGCCGTATCAACGCCGCCATGGCGAACTCGAGAATAGGTAAATTCATGGATGTCGATATCAGCAGCGGGCAGACTCAACATGCTTCCGGCAAGTCCAACGATATGAATATCGCGATTTCCAAGTCGTTCCTCAAAAACCGACTCCGTATCACTATTGGTTCTACCATATCCGACAACCCGGAGGTCAACAAAACAAACGGACTCTTCTCCTCCCTCACTGCGGACTACCGCATCCTCCCGAAATCAACGGATCACTCCAACAATTCTTCATTATATCTCCGTCTCTACTCGCAACGCGACTATAATAACATCCTTGAGGGCGAACTTAACAAATCCGGTCTTTCTATTCAGGCCACCAAAGAATGGCGCCGCAAGGAACTCTTCCGCGGCGATAGTCTTTCTCGCACCTACGGTCTCACTGCCGATGCCGGTGTCGCGTACCGTTCGAATAATAGTATCGGACCCGACCTGACACTCAGATACAGCCTCAAGAATATACTCGGCAAAGGCGAATCCTTTACCCTCAAAGGCAATGGTGCCTATTACTGGGCGCTGCGAAACAGACATCCGGGAGACCCGAAGAAAACAGATACCTATAAACTGGGACTCAATGCTTCGCTCGTCTTCCCCTATCTTCATTGGACCGGAGACAACAACCCCGACGGAGACACGCGATATATGCTCGGATACCAGTATGAGAATATCGCCGGAGGATACGGAGTGCACAAACTATCCGGCTCGTTCACGTATTTCATCCGTTCACCGCGCTCACCCTATATCACACATGCCTTAACGCCTTTCTCCCTCTCGGTCGTTATGATGAAAGCCGAAGCAGAAGACCTGCTGGACAAAGCGGCGGAGTACCCCCAACTCATCAAAGTACTCGCCGGGGACGAGTTTGTGCCCTCTGTCGGATATAATTTCACCTACAATGACTACCGCGCGAAACGAGCGGTCAACACCATGATTGACCTCGGCGTCAAAGAATCAGGAAACCTCATCAACGCGATATATTGCCTGGCAGGAAAAAAATGGGAGGATCCGAAGCAACTAGGATCCATCACCTTTAATCAGTTCGTCAAACTGTCTGCGGAACTCCGTAATAAATTCAACCTCACGGATCAGGTTTGTATTGCTACCCGCCTCTTCGCCGGAGCCAATATTCCGCTCGGTAACTCCATGTTCGCGCCCCTCTCCGAGGCTTTCTATGCCGGAGGACCGAATAGCCTGCGCGCTTCTGCTCCATACGCCTACGGACCCGGTAATTTCTATTCCGCTAAATACAACCAGAATTTCTTCCATGCCGGAGATATCAAACTGGAAGCCAATTTCGAACTCCGCTTTCCTATTGTTTGGAAACTCTATGGAGCCGCGTTCCTCGATGCCGGCAATGTATGGAACTGGTACTCCACCGTCGATCTCTTCAAGGCCGCAGGATTCGAGGATTATATCACCCGCCTGGAGATCCCCGAGGACTTGAAGGACGGTATCTTCAATAATCCCGATTTTGCACGCCAGATAGCGCTCGGTACGGGTGCCGGACTGCGGCTCGATATTGACGGACTCGTCATCCGGCTCGATCTGGGCGTCGGCATTCATGCGCCTTACCAGACCTTCCGTTATACCAAAGAAGGCAAGACGGATACCACACAGCCCATCCATACTTATTTTAACATCCCCTCTGCCCTTGATGCCCTCCGCGTCAACTTTGGCATCGGATACCCTTTCTAATTCAATCATAAATATTCATTAATCATTAATCTATGGTTCACGATCTTTACATCTTAATGATCACGGCAGGCATTGTTGCCCTGCTGTTCAAGCTGCTCAAGCAGCCTGTTGTTCTTGGTTATATCGTTGCCGGTATCTTGGTTGGCCCACATCTCTTCGGGGAGAAACTGGTGGAGATGGAGAATGTCGAAACTTGGGGTAACATCGGAGTCCTCTTTGTCCTCTTCTGCATCGGGCTGGAGTTCAGGATGAAGAACCTCTTCGAGTCCGGCAAAGTGGCACTTATCGGCGTCTCCACGATCGTCGGAGGCATGCTCCTATTGGGCTATGGCGTCGGGCGGTTCTCGCTGCTGGATAACATGAACTCGATCTTCCTTGCCGCTATGCTCTGTATGTCTTCTACTACTATCGTCATGAAAGCCATCGACGAAGCCGGCCTCGGCAAAGCGCGCTTTGTCAAAGGAGCCACTTCCATCCTTATCTTCGAGGATATCATCGCCGTGGTGCTGCTGGTCTTGCTCTCTTCCATCGCGGTTAAGAATAGTTTCGAAGGAGGAGAGTTGCTCGAGAAAGTGGGAGTCCTGGTGGTCACGCTCGCTATCTGGTTCGTCGTCGGAATCCTCATTATCCCTACTTTTCTCCGATGGGTGCGTCCGCATCTCAACGACGAGATCCTGATCATCCTCGCTCTCGGGCTCTGTCTGGGCATGGTGCTGACGGCCGAAGAAGCAGGTTTCAGTTCCGCTCTCGGTGCGTTCGTTATGGGTATGATCCTCGCGGAGACCAAAGAGGCGCACCGTATAGAGCACCTCATGGCGCCGCTTAAGAATGTCTTTGCCGCTATCTTCTTCGTCTCTGTCGGTATGATGATCAACCCCTCTTCGCTCGTCGCTTACTGGGATTCGATCCTCTTTGTGGCGCTGGTCATCATCGTCGGTATGATCCTTTTCGGTACGCTCGGTTGCTGGTGGGGAGGAGAGACGCTCCGGGACGCTATGCAGACCGGATTCTCCTTTGTTCAGATAGGCGAGTTCTCCTTCATCATCGCGGCGCTCGGTTCTAAACTGAACGTCACAGACCCCGCTATCTATCCTATTATCGTGGCGGCGTCTGTGCTCACTACCTTCCTCACGCCGTATATCATGAAAGCTGCCATGCCGTGCTACAACTATCTCTACAACCATGCTTCGCCGCGGCTCAAGGCGAAGATCGATGCACGAGAGAAACAGGTGACGGAAGCAGAGAAAGCCGCTGCAGATAATGCGGACAAACAGGCTCAGAACCCTTCCTCCGCGGACAAAGTGAGACGTGCCGTGCGCAAAACACTCGTCACCAAACATGTGGTCGATCTATTCCTGAAAAATATGTCTGAAAACGACGAACCTGATAACGCTTAACAATGATCTCCTCTCATAAATAGAAAGGCATACATACTAATCGCTCTGATGACGATTGCAGGTGCAGAAAAGGAACCGCTTTCTCAGTCGTGAGGGCGGTTTTTTTTGTTTTTTATTTGCTCAGTTCGAAAATTTTTGTACTTCGGACATCATTTGCCTGTGGCAATTCCCCCGTAGCTACGTTCGCGTTCTGCAGACTACACGCAGTATTTTTCTTTTTACACGCCACTTATCGTGCCTTTGATTATCAGATGGCTTCGTCCCCGACATATATAGTATATGCCCTCTCGGAGTCGTTCTTTTGCGAAGGGGGTACGCAAAAGGACGTTGGCAGGGGAGCTATTACTCCGAAGGGCAGATACGCTATCCCCATGGTTATAAGCTATCTGATAATCACAAAACATGTTTTGTCCCTAAAAATAAAAAAAAACTTGCGTATGTGCAATTTTTGTTGTACCTTTGCACCCCGTAATGGAATTCTAATGAAAATGCACTACGATATAAACAATATGAAATGGTGGCATGCAGCAGTCATCGTTTTCCTCTCGGTGGCTGTCGCCGCCCTGTTCAGTTCCTTCCTTAACTCCGATTTCTCTTCGATGGAGATGTTTGTCCCCTTTCAGAAAAAGGTGGATTTCCAGATGACGGACATCTATAACATGATGGCGGAAGAGCAATCGGAACGGGAAATGAGCGAAAACGTGGTGGTCGTAGGGATCGATAATTTGAATAGAGAGCAGGTGCTCACCCTCATCGATACGATACTCCTGTATGAGCCCATAGCTATCGGGCTGGATATCTATTTCTCTATTGACAAAGCAGACAATACGGCGCTGATGCATACCGTCGAGAATACACCCAATATGGTGAATATCATTATGGTCGAGCATGATAAAGATCGTATTCATTATATCCCGGATACGCTTTCTTTCTTCTACCGCAGCCTCACTACCGTCCCGCACTCCGGCTTTGCTAATCTGGATGTCGCCCATAGCTGGACTGTCGTGCGCACGTTTCTTCCATACGTCTGCACGAGCGCGGGCGACACCATCCCCAATATAGCGCTGGAATTAGCCAAAATAGTCGACCCTGAGAAGGCGCAAGAGGCTGTCAGGAGAGGCAGGTCGGAAGAGATCATTGATTTTACACACTCCGTCATAGATACTATCTCCGCGGAGAGGCTGGCTAATCCCGACGTGGCGAAGAGAATGAGAGGAAAAGTGGTACTCATCGGTGTGCTCAAAGACCCGAAAGATACCTATCTCACTCCCTTGAGCGAACCTGCACCCGGGGTGCTGATTCATGCCTATGCCACACAAACGATCCTGCAAGGGCAATATATCGAGACAAGGCCGGAATGGATTAATTGGACGGTAGCCGTTTGCCTCTGTCTCATCCTCATCTGTTTCCTCCTTTGGGCAAACGTAAGCGAAAAGATGGGCTATGCGATTAATCTGACAACACGTGTCCTCATGTTCGCTTCGCTCTTCATCCTGGTTTACATCGGATGCTTGACCTTCGCCCAAAACCATATATACGCCGACTACACGCCCGCCATAACAATGCTTGTCTTCGGCATGTTCGCCTTCGATATCGTCTATGCCGGATATGGCTTATGCCGGCAATTAGTTCAGAAGAAATAAACAAATTCTCATAAATGATGAAACGCATTCTATCTATTCTTCTCTGCCTCACTACCGGATGGATCTGTGCTCAGGCGCAAACCAAATACCGCGTGGGCTCCTTTAAGGGAGATGTGCAGTACAAACAGAGAGGCTCTGCCCCCTCCTGGAAAACGGTCGAATTGGATCTGATCTTGGAGGCACCGGACTCGATTAGCCTCGCTGAAGGCAGTATGATTCGCATTATTGACACCGAGAGAAATCGCATCTATAATAGTCGGGGCGCTGTCAAAGAACCCGTTTACAAGATAGTGAATGAAGCTAAAAACAGCCTTGCCGCACGGATCTTGAGAGGAATGAATATATCTCTTCGAGGAGACAAGAGAAACACTATCGCGCATAGCATGAAGGTTCTGGGCGCCGGCATACGAGGAGAGCAAGCCATAGACTACGACGAACTGGCCGAGCAATTGGCATGGATTGGTGCCCAGGCTTGCTCCGGAGCGAAAAGTCCGAAACTGGATGGCATAACGCTCAAACGATACAAACTAAGCGGCGGAGAACTCGATTTTGAGTTCGAAAACCGTACCGAACAAGACTATCATATCAATGTCCTGCATGTCAATAAACGAACCCACTCCCTCTCCCTGTGCTATGTCATCACTCCGGAGATCAAAGCCAATGCATGCCCCATTACTCCAAGCGGATTCTGCTCCTGCGCCATGGACGTCTATTTCCCCGATACGACCGATGATGTATATATCCTCATTGCGCTCAAAGAACCCTACGACTCCAATGCTTTGGATAATGAACTAATGTATCACCGTACCGATAAAGCGAAAAAAACTAAAACCGATATTCTATACATGTGGTAATATGAAAAACAGATTTCTCCTTTTTACTGCGCTGCTGATCCTCTGCACCGGCTTATCCGCCAAAGAGAATACCCCAACTGGACGTTCCTCCAAACCGCTCATCTCCTATCGAACCGTCGTATATACTGATAGTACGCTCTCCGCTGATTTGATGAATGAAGCATCCATCGCCGACGACGCAAGCCGTGGCTTCGGATCCGGACTCCTTAATGCCCTCGGCAATGCTGCACTCGGGGTCGCTACCGGATATATATCCTCCGTGGTCGATCTCGGCATACAGGCTATCGGGCAGCTCATCACCATGGACCGGCGACACAAACAGGAATGGATGGAAACAGCTACCAAAGAATGTTCTTTCACTAACTCGCTCGGCACGCTCTATTCTATCAATGATTTTTATTCGCATGGCTCGGAGTTCGGAGCTCTGGACCCCGATGGTATTCAGTTTAACGGCATAGGCTGCTTGGCTACTGTGGATGAGGACACCTCTTTTTATGTCTCATGCCATCTTGACCGACTTAAACTCAACCGTATCAGAGATCACTCCAAATTTGAGCTGGTTCTCGATACGATTATCATTAATCCATACCACTCTCATCTCCCTAACTCCCACCTGCCCCTCGCTTTCTCCTTCGCCGAACGCAAGACTTTCAATTTCAAAATGACAATCCAACTCAAATCTTCATGGATAGATTTCACCCCCTCGCTCCACCAGGACGAGTTATTAGGCGAATTCGTGTTGGATATACCTATCGACTCTGCCGATGTCAACCCTGACGGCTCTTTCGTCTATATCCGCCCAAAAGGGCAGACACCGAAATACCAACTCGCCGGAGAGAGTTTTATCGTACCCCGATCATACATGCAGATACCCGACGAAAAACAGGGGCTGAGAGATCATTTCGGCACCGGACAGTACAGCCTCTCTGTGATCGTCGAAGAGACTTGCGAAATAGCCCCGGAATATATCCAAAACTGGCGAGCTGACCGCAAATACCGTAAATCGCTGAGCAAAGGACACGGGAAGAAAACCTCTTTTGACGAGGTCTGGAAAACTATCACACATCAAACTTGGGACGAGTCGCTCAAAGCTTGGGTCGTTACAATCCTCAAAGCTCCGGCGGACTACTCTATCAAAACCATGAATGAAGAATTACGGCTAAAATAACTTTTTTTTACTTTTTATTTGGATATATCGAAAAAAAGCACTAAATTTGCAGCGAATTTCGGAAAATGCCTTAGAACGAACAAAGATATAGATGGCTTCCCTCCGGAAATGAATGGTTATTAACATTAAAAACATATAAAATACATTTCATTATGCGTACAACATTTAATCGCCTTCGTGCTGTAAAAGACAGTCTTCCTCATGGTACTATGGATGCAATCGCCGCAGAGTTAGGTCTCTCCGGAGAAGAAGTAAGAGCTTATTTCAACGGCGAAGGCACTGCTGACTACCATATGGAGCCGGGACCTGATGGCGGTATTGTTGACTTTAGCAACACTCGCATTCTGGAGATCGCCTTGCGCAAAGCATGGGAGGCTCAGAATGCGCTCTAAGGCGAGAGCCTTTACTCCAACCTTTTCCTTAATTATTGCTCTGGTGATCTGCATCGGAGCTTCACTTGTTTTATTTTCCACGAACGCGCACGCGAGCGGAGTTTGGGAAGACTATAAGAAACCTGTCGGGCTGACGTATGGCGCGCAGGCGAGAATACAAACAACCTATATTTGGCGAGGTATCTATGCCGGAGGGGCGAACATACAGGGCGACGTCAACGTCGGATATGGAGGATTATATGCCGGCATGTGGTGGAATATAGGCGTCACAGACTGGACCTTCAACACGTTCGAACCGGAAGTGGATCTGAGCATCGGATTTGACAGATGGGGCATTAACGTCTTTCTGCTCTATATCCATAATTTCAACTGCGGATTCTTCGATTTCACCAACTATCCGGACAAAGGAAACCGCGTTGAACTCGATGTGCGATATACCTTGAGCCCTAAAATCCCGCTGAGCATCCTCTGGGCTAGCCGTATCGCTGGGGCGGATAGTTACTGGAATGACGCAGGAGACACCGTAAGAGCCTATTCGAGCTATGCGGAGATCAGTTACACTCAGGCACTCCCTATGGGATTTAGTCTCTACGGCGCCTTCGGTATCACGCCCTGGAAAAGCTGCTACACATTCTACGTACGCGATTTCGCCGTTCAGAATATAGAACTGCGATTGCGCAAAGACTGGAGCGTCGCAGAGCGATGCGGACTGATGGTGCAGGGACAACTATCAATTAACCCCTCCGCTCTCGCCGCAAGCAAAATTGCCGCAGAATGGCACCCGGACTTCCCTTGGGAACAGGCCGTCAACGCCAATATTACATTCGGCGTCTATTTGAAATAGCTAACAATTATCAACAAATAACTAAAATTAAAAATGAAAAAGGTATTGGTATTGGCAGCCGCAATGGTGGCTGCAGTGGTGTCTGCAAAAGCAGAAATGGATTTTGCATATGAGGCAGGTGCAGAGGTCGTCAGTTCATATATCTGGCGTGGCCAGTACAACGGCGGTCTGAGTTTCCAGCCGGAAGCGTTGGTCGGTTTTAACGCCGCAGACGAGAAAGTTCAGTTCCGTATCGGCGCATGGGGAAGTATCGGTGCTTCCGACTGGAAATTCCGCAAAGGTCTGCCTAATCCCGACGCAAACGACATGAACCCGAACACGTATTTCGTGCCGGAGGTGGATCTCGAGGCAAGCCTGCAGTTATGGGGTCTGACTTTGGGTGCTACCCATTATTACTATTTTGGCGGCACGCCGTTCTTCAGCGGTCTGGAGGACGATGGCGGAAGCCAGACGGAGGTTCAGATCGGTTACAACTTCGGTACGCTGACCAAAGCCGGTCTGTATTTCAACTGGTACTCGATGGTAGCCGGAAACGACTGTTATTACGCCATCGACGCCAATACCGGCGACGAAGTAGCTCGCCGCGCATGGAGTTCGTATTTCGAGATCGGATATGACCACACGTTCGAATCCATTGATCTGACGATCGGCGCCGTAGTAGGTATGACCCCGTGGAAGAGTCTCTACACCGATTATGAGGGCGGTTTTGCAGTCAACAACATCGCGCTGCGAATCGGTAAGACATGGAATGTCAACGATGTATGCGACATCGAGTTGTTCGGTCTGGGCAGCATCAACACTTACGGCATCAACAAAGACAATTGCTTCGTCAGCGAAGCCGGTGATTACAAACTTGGCGGCGTACAGAAGCTGAATGGTACAATTGGTCTCGGCTTCTGGTTTTGAATATTAACAGACGACATATTATCAGTGCACTGCTGGGCGTGGGCCTGGCAGCGCTGCTGATTTGGGGAATCGGAGGGAAGGATGAAAGTGAAAGGACGGAGGCTTATTATCGCAACGATGGTAAGATCTTCGGCACTTATTACAACATCCGTTACGAGGCAGAGGCAGACCTGCACGACAGCATCAAGCATGCGTTGCAGGCCTTCGACAAAAGCCTGAGTATGTTCAACCCCCGCTCAGTACTGTCAGCAGTGAACGCGAACCGAGACACGGTCACAGACGCGCTCTTCGAAGCCATGTGGGCGGAGGCGACGGAGATATACACCCTCTCAGGCGGAGCTTTCGATATTACCGTAGCTCCTTTGGTAAAAGCCTTTGGCTTTGGCCGTAAAAGCGATCAGCTGGCAGCTATCAGCCCGCAGACGATAGACAGTATCCGCCGTTTTGTCGGATTCGACAAGGTGGAGCTGATCGATCATCATGTACTTAAGTCCGACCCGCGTGTACAGATAGACGGCGGCGCCGTAGCCAAAGGACAAGCCTGCGACGTGATTGCAGGGCTGCTATACGAACACGGATGCAGCAATTATCTGGTGGATATCGGCGGCGAAGTAGTGGCGAAAGGCCTGAACGACAAAGGAGAACCATGGCACATCGGAGTGACCAAACCGAACCTCAATAACGAAGGAGCGCAAAGCGAACTGCAGGAGATCCTGTCGGTCACTGACATCTGCATGGCCACGAGCGGCAATTACCGCAATTTCTACTACGAAGGTACCGAGCGACGCAGCCATACTATCGACCCTCGAACGGGATACCCCGTGCAGCACTCGCTGCTGAGCGCCACGGTGGTCAGCTCGTCCTGCATGCGCTCCGACGCGCTGGCTACCGCATGTATGGTACTCGGCGCAGAAGAAGCGCTGCAGATGATAGCCCGCACTCAAGACGCCGCTTGCTATCTTATCATCGCCAAAAACGACAGTTTGACGGCTCTTACTTCCCCGAATTGGGAGGATTTTATTAAAAAATAAAATTTTCTCTTGCGTATTTGAAAAAAAAGTTGTACCTTTGTCGCTCGTTTTTGTAAAATGCAGAAGAATGGACTCTTTATATTACTGTTTGTAGTGCTGCTCTCCAGCTGCGGGGAGTACCAGAAACTGTTGAAATCGCGAGACCCCGAGGAGAAATACCAGGCAGCGCTGCGCTATTTCAACGACAAGCAGTATGTCAAATCCCAGACCCTGCTGGACGACGTCTCGTCTTACTACAAAGGCACGGAGCGTTCGGAGGACATCCTCGCCTATCTGGCGCGCAGTTACATGGGGCAGAAAGCATATGAGTCCGCGACGGATTATTATCAGGCTTATGTTCGTAATTACCCAAAGGGCAAGTATGCTGCCGAAGCCTATTTCCAGGTAGGGCACTGCCAGTATCTGGACTCCCCGGATGCACGCCTTGACCAGGCCGTCACAAGGAAAGCAATTGAAGCGTTCACCCTCTTTGTGGAACTATACCCCGAGAGCCCCTACGCTGAGCAGGCATATCAAGAGATGAGCGAACTATACGACAAACTGGCGCTCAAGGAACTCAAAAGCGCACAGTTATATTATAACCTCGGTACGTATTTGGGCAATAACTATCTGAGCTGCGAAATTGTGGCAAAGAACGCACTGAAGGACTACCCGAGCAATACGTATCAGGAGGATTTCAGCTGGCTGATTCTTCAGGCCAAATACCAGCAGATGGTCAATTCCTTCGAGGAAAAGAAATTGGAGCGCGCACGCGATACACAGGATGAATATTACAATTTCATCACCGAGTACCCTAACTCCAAACATCGCAAAGAAGCCGACAAAATGTTGGCACAAGTAAAGAAAATAACAAAAGATTAAAAATATGGATTACAAAAGTTCAAAAGCACCGAAGAACACGGTGACACGCGACATTAACCAACTCATGGAGCCGGTAGGAAACGTGTATGAGACCGTAGCTATTATTGCCAAACGTGCTAACCAGATCAGCATGGGCATAAAACGCGAACTGGACGCCAAACTACAGGATTTCTCTATCCCTCAAGATAACCTCGAAGAGACCTTCGAGAACCGGGAGCAGGTAGAAATCAGCCGTCAGTACGAGCGTCTGCCGAAACCGACTTTGATGGCAACTCAAGAGTTCATCGACGGTGAGCTTGTTTACCGCTCCGGAAACCGCGACGAGGCTCTGAAGTAGTCGAAAGACAAAAGCCGATGCTCAAAGGTAAACGCATATTAGTCGGCATCAGCGGCGGTATAGCAGCGTACAAGATCCCTGAACTGATTCGCTCTCTCGTCAAAGCGGGTGCGGAGGTTCGGGTGACGACCACTCAAAACGCCTTGCAGTTTATTACCGAAACCACCCTGCAGACCCTCACGGGCAGCAGGGTGTATTCGGATGTATTCGCTGCTATCAACGAGCACGCCACCGAGCATATATCCCTGCCCGAATGGTGCGACGCAATGATCGTAGCACCTGCTACAGCAAACATAGTTGCTAAAATGGCAGCAGGCATAGCCGACGACGCGCTCACGACCACTATCTGTTCCTGCGCAGCACGCAAACCGATTATTGTAGCACCCGCGATGAACGATAAGATGTGGGAGAACCCCGCAACGCAGCACGCTATCAAGACCATCCAAGGATGGAAAAAAGTACACGTAGTAGAGCCTGACGAAGGTCTGCTTGCCTGCGGTACCAGCGGCAAAGGACGGATGCCGGAGATAGAAATTCTGCAGGAAGCCATTGAATATGCTCTGGCTCCGCAGGATTTCGCTGGCAGGAAGATACTCATCACCGCCGGCGGCACACAAGAGAAGATAGACCCCGTGCGGTTTATCAGCAATTATTCTACCGGTAAGATGGGATTTGCGCTAGCGCATGAGTGTGCGCGCCGCGGTGCGGAAGTGACCGTCGTGTGCGGCTCTGTCTCCGCTCCGTTATATAACCCTTTCGGCACTATCCGCCGAATCGATGCGCTCTCCGCGCAAGCGATGTACGAAGCCTGCACTGCTGTATGGCCACAGATGGCATGTGCTATCCTTTGCGCAGCCGTTGCTGACTTCACGCCGACAGAAGTCGCAGAAGAGAAAATCAAAAAACAAGCCGGGCAGACAGAGATGACGCTCGCACTGCGCACCACACCGGATATCGCCAGAGCTTTAGGAGAAAGCAAACGGACTGACCAGATGCTCGTCGGCTTCGCCCTGGAAACCGAGCATGAAAAAGAAAATGCGCTCCATAAAATGGAACGCAAGCATTTGAATGCCATTATCCTGAATTCACTGCGCGAGCAAGGTGCAGGATTCGGCACCGATACAAATAAGGTGACAATCTTACAGGCAGACGGAAAAACAGCCGAACTGCCTCTGCTCAGCAAAGCGGACGTCGCCGCCCAAATCGTCGATACTCTGTTTACTTAAAGATTCCGAACAAGCCTTTGCGCTTCGGTTCTTCACCTTCGGCTGCCGGTTCTGCAGCCTCCGCTTCCGGTGAATATTCCGGACGGGCTTCGATTTCGCCCAACTGACTCTGCACGTAGGATATCACATCCTGCAGACCTTCGGTAAAGTGAGCAAAGTCCTCTTTATAGAGGAATAGTTTGTGCTTCTCAAACGACGGAGCTTCCTCGCCTTCTGATTGACGACGCTTACTCTCTGTGATAGAGAGATAAAGGTCGTTGTTGCGCGCCTTGCGTACATCTAAATAATAGATGCGTTTTCCAGCCTTGACAGAACGGCTATAGACAATCTCCTGTTCGCGTCTTTCTTCTTGATTTTTCTCCATTTTTTTCTGATTTGTTAGAAAAACTGCGGCAAAGGTACGATTTTTTTTGCATATGTGCAAATTTTTTTGTATCTTTGCGCAAATTTTTAGAATATGATAAATAGAACTATGGTGCGGACGCGTGTTGTCCAAACGCTCTTCGCCTATTACAAAAACCCGGACAAGACCCTTCTTACCGCGCGCAAGGAGTTGAATAAGAGTTTTGCAGACACGTACGATCTCTATTTTTCCTTGTTGGATTTTGCCAATGAGTTGACGGCCTATGCGCAGCGCCAGTTGGAAGAGCAGTCTGCGCGCGCGCGTGCCACGCACTCGTCTTGGGCTCCTAATCGGAGGTTTGTACAGAACAGGCTGGCGCAGCAGTTATTCGACAACCGCGCCCTGAGAGCCCGCATACAGGAGCAACAATTGAGCTGGGACAGCGGCATGCAGGCTGTTGCGGATGTGTACAAACGGCTCACGGAAAGCGAATTCTACCGCCAATATATGGAGGCTGAGACCTGCACATACAACGACGATAAACGTATTTGGCGCCAGATATACCAGCATCTGCTGACGGGCAACGAGGTATTAAACGACGCGCTGGAGGAAATGGAGCTGGTGCTGGACAAGACTAATTGGACCACCGACATGGAAGTTGTGTTGAGTTACGTCATTAAGACCATTAAACGTTTCGGAGAAGACAGCACTCCGGAGACACCGCTGCTGGAGATGTTTGACAATGAGGATGAAGTGCGGTTTGCCTCCTCCCTGCTGGAGAAAGCCATTAAGGAACATGATCAGTTTGAGCAACTCATCAACAGCCATCTCAAGGGATGGGATGCCGAACGTATAGCCTATATGGATCGTATTATCATCGAGGCTGCGCTCGCAGAAATTACAGAATTTGAGAATATTGCTCTGACCGTTTCGATGAACGAATATATCGAGTTGGCAAAAGAGTACTCGGGCGACAAGAGCTACATGTTCATCAATGGTATTCTGACCGAGATTTTGCGTGATCTAAAGAATGAAGGGTCGCTCTTCAAGGCGCTGAGTCTGAAGTAGGTTTAGAGGATATTATTAAGGAATACATTTAAAATAATAAAAATATGATGTTTAATTTAATTTTACTGCAGGCAGAAGGCGCTGCACAACAAGGTAGTCAATGGAGTTTCTGGATCATGATGATCCTGATTTTCGTAGTATTCTATTTCTTTATGATTCGTCCTCAGACGAAAAAACAGAAAGAGTTGCAAGCCCAGCGCGAGGCCATGAAGAAAGGCGACAAAGTAGTGACCGCAGGCGGTATATACGGCGAGATCAAGGAGGTTCAAGAGACCACCTTCATTATCACCATTGCTAAGGACGTGACTATTAAAGTGAGCAAGGACAGCGTTTTCGCAGATGCTTCGGACGCAGTACAAGCTGCCGCTAAGGACGAGAAGAAATAAGTGAAACGGGACATCCTAACATTCCTGCTTTTTCTGGTATTAGCCGCACTGATCTGGTACGGCCATGCGATGCAGTCGGTACGCAACACACGCGTGCCGGTAATGATGCAGTATACCGGCAAACCGGGTAATATCGGATTAGGCGAACCGGGTCTGCCGGATACCGTGATGATCGAGGTACGGGATGCCGGAGCACGGCTGAACACCTATCATCGCGAGCCGCTCCATCTGACAGTAGATCTGCGGCAGTATATCCATGGAGAGAAAGGAACGATTCATGTACCTACCGACGCTCTGCGCCGCAGTATCAGCGATATATTGCAGGGTACCAGCCGCCTGATTGATACAAAACCGGAGGAGATCAGTTGTCCTTATTTCACAGAACAGGAGAAAAACGTAGTGATCGCCTTTAGCGGCGAGATTACACCCGCAAATGAGTATCAGTTAGTAGGACATCCCGAGTTAAGCCGGACGAGCATAAAGATCTTCGGTCAGGACAAAGCGCTGGCGAAGATAGATACTATTTACACGGAGTATTCAACCCTGACGGACATCACGGACACGATGAGTACGCGTATGGCGCTGGCATTACCTCAAAGTGTACGCACAGAGACTGACAGCATCAATATCCGCGTCATAGCTGAGCGCTTCACAGAGAAGAAATTTATTGTACCGCTGCATGTGCTCAACGTGCCGGAGGGTGTGTATCTGAGGCTATTCCCCAATGAAGTGGAGGTCAGCGTACGTGTAGGCATCAGCCATTTCGCACAGGTACAGGCGACAGATATAAAAGCCGTATGTATCTATACCTCCGAGCGAAGCGACAAACTGGATGTGGAGTTGCGGTATTCCAACCCATATATCACGTCGGCATGGGTATATCCGGGTGTGATAGAGTTTATGGTAGAGCAATAATGAAAAACGAGAGAAAAATACAAATGGTGGACCTGCATACGCAGTATCTCAAGATTCAAAAAGAGATTGATGCAGGCATCCGAGAGGTAATCGAAACCACCGCTTTTGTCAAAGGTCAGAAAGTGACGGATTTTCAGCATCACTTGGAGCAATACACGGGCGCAAAACATGTGATTCCTGTAGGAAACGGCACCGATGCGCTGCAGATAGCTCTAATGGGATTAGGTCTGAAGCCTGGCGACGAAGTAATCACTCCTACTTTCACATTTATCGCTACAGCAGAGGTAGTGGCTCTTTTGGGTCTGACGCCGGTAGTGGTGGATGTAAACTGGGAGACGATGAACATGGATACAGAGGCTGTCCGTCGCGCCATCACTCCGCGCACCAAAGCGATCGTACCCGTGCATCTGTTCGGCCAGTGCGCCGACATGGAGCCGCTCATGGCGATAGCGGAAGAGCATCATCTCTACATAGTAGAGGATGCGTGCCAAGCGATCGGAGCGAAATACACTTTCTCTAACGGCGAGACCAAGCAGGCAGGTACAATAGGCAACATCGGTTGCACATCTTTCTTCCCTTCCAAGAACCTCGGCTGCTACGGCGACGGAGGCGCGATCTTCACCAACGACGATGAGTTGGCAGCCAAGATGCGCGCTATTGCGAACCATGGTATGGTCGTTCGTTACCACCATGACATGATCGGTGTCAACAGCCGTCTGGACAGTATTCAGGCTGCTGTGCTGGACGCCAAACTGCCGCATCTGGACGAATATATCGCTTCGCGTCAACGTGCCGCGGCCTATTACGACCAGGCATTTAAGGGATGCGGCCAGATTCTCATCCCCGGACGACAAGCCCATTCCACACATGTATTCCATCAATACACGCTGCGCGTAACAGGCGCGGACAGAGATACGCTGCGCGAGGGGTTAGCGGAACGGGGAATACCGGCAATGATCTATTATCCCGTGCCGCTGCACCAGCAGAAAGCATACCTCGACCCTCGGTACAAAGACGGTGATTTCCCCGTAGCAGAAAAGCTGGCAGCTTGCGTATTATCGCTGCCGATGCATACTGAATTAGACGACGAGCAACTGGAATATATCACTTCCTCTGTATTAGAATTATGCAAAAAGTAGGTCTTCAACAATCATTAACTCAGACAACCAAGTTGTCTCCTACGCAGATCCAAGTCATCCGGATGCTGGAGCTACCCTCCATCGAGTTATGCCAACGTATCAACGAAGAGCTACAGGAGAATCCTGCGCTGGAGGAAGGGCATGACGAAGCGGAGATACAGGCGCAGGCAGACAACTACGATGAGTTTGACGAGAGTTATATGCCGGAAGACGGATACGAAGACGGCCGCCAACGCGACCCGCTGCAGAACGACGAGTTCAACTACGAGCAGTATGTATCCGACGACGAGACACCGAGTTATATGCTGCAGCCGCAATACAGCCCTGCTGACAATGACTCACGCGAAGTACCGATTATCGGCGGCAGCAGTCTGATAGAGGAACTGAAATCGCAGATCTACCTTACCAAAATGACCAAGCCACAGCGCCATATAGCCAAATGGGTGCTGGGCAATATAGACGATGACGGCTATCTGCGCCGCACGACAGAGCAACTTGTTGACGATATCATGTTCCAAGAACAGTTGTCCGTGACGGACGAAGAGATGGAGGACATCGTGCGCCAAATCAAGCAGTTCGATCCTCCCGGCATTGCATCCGCTAACCTGCAGGAATGCCTGCTTCGGCAGCTGGAAGTCAAAGGCGACGAGGCTCCTTCGGAGAGTATCGATCTGGCTTACAAGATCCTACGCGATCATTTCGAGGCCTTCTCCAAACATCATTTCGACAAGATTATCCAGCGTTTGGAATGTACGGAAGAAGAGTTCCAAGCCGCCGTACAGGAGATTGTGCATTTGAATCAGAAGCCCGCAAATGCCTTCACCGGCAATGTCTATGAGACGCAACGCGAGACCATCATACCGGATTTCACGATAGAGGAACGGGACGAAGAACTATACGTAGTACTGAACACCGGCGATATACCGGAGTTGCATGTCAGCCGCGAATACTCCAACATGCTGGAGGAATACAGCCGCATGCCTAATACCAAAGAGACGCGGCAGGCTACGTCGTTCATTCGCCAGAGGCTGAATGCCGCACAATGGTTTATTGACGCTATCAAACAGCGAAACGAGACTCTGATGAAGACCATGACGGCTATCCTACAGGCGCAATACGATTTCTTCCTGGACGGCGAAGAGACCAGCCTCAAGCCTATGGTGCTGCAGGATATCGCCAACAAGACGGGATACGATGTATCCACCATCTCGCGGGTAAGCAACAGCAAGTATGTGCAGACGCGATTCGGCATCTATCCGCTCAAATATTTCTTCTCCGAATCAATGACCAATGCCGAGGGGGACGAGGTTTCCACCCGCGAGATCAAAAAAATTCTGCAGGAGTTAGTGGACGGCGAGGACAAACAAAAACCGCTGACCGACGAGCAGCTTGTAGCCGCGATGGAAACGCACGGATACCCTATCGCACGACGTACTATCGCCAAATACAGAGACCAGTTAGGCATACCGGTAGCACGGCTGCGTAAGAGCGTGTTATGAGCGGAATAGCAGACATATTGGCCCGGACGCTGAGCGTGATACTCTATCCGCTTTTCGTACCCACATACGGTATTGTGCTTTTCTGTCTGGCGCATGCAGTCCATGTCTCGCCTCTGAACGGCATATGGGTACTGGTAGCTATCCTCGGTACGTTTGTCCTTACTTGTGTCCTGCCTATCACGGCAATATGGATCATGATGAAGCGCGGGGAGGTGAAGAACCTGAATATAGACGATGCCGGTGAACGCACGATGCCCTATATCTATTCGGCATTGGGGTTTATGTTCTGGAGTTATCTGACTGCATCTATCCTGCATGCGCCGCTGTTTCTCTCTTTTATCGCCATCGGCGCTACAGCCGCTATCGCGCTTGTAACAGTTATAAACCGGTTTTGGAAAATCAGCGCGCACCTCACGGGTTTTGGCGGATTGACAGGAGGTATTTTCACTTACTGCCTCGGTCTCGGAGCTATTCCCACTTGGGGAACAATAACTCTATGGGCATCTCTTTCATTGGCCCTGATGTGGGCGCGGCTGCATCTCCATGCACACACACCTGCGCAAGTATCCGCAGGGTGGTTGCTGGGTCTTTTCTGCACCTGTATTCCTTATTGCATCTATTCATATGTGGCATAAACTTCGCATACTATTGATCGGCCTGTGTATCGCTATTGGCATGCAAGCACAGACACTGGGCGAGAACGCCCGCATATCGCTTCTTACCTGTTCGCCGGGAGAGGAGCTGTATGCACGATACGGGCATACGGCTATACGCGTGCTCGACGAAACGAACGATATCGATATCGTCTTCAACTATGGTATATTCGATTTTAATACCGATCATTTCTATTGGAAATTCGTTCGCGGCGAGACCTGGTACGAGCTGGGTGCGTCGCCCTATCACTGGTTTATGTATGAGTATGACCGCGATAATCGACCGGTCTATGAACAGGAGCTGAACTTCACGCAGGAGCAGAAAAATCTCCTGTGGCAAGCGCTGGTGGAGAACTACCGACCGGAAAACCGCAAATACCTGTATAATTTCGTTTTCGACAATTGCGCCACACGGCCGTATCACATGATCGACCGGATCTTCATCGGCAATAATGCTGAGGGAGCCTGGTCGGATTATCAGGGAGCGGAAGGTATGACCTACCGCCGTTTTATCCAGCGCTATACGCCGAAAGGCTCTTGGGCAGACGCAGGCATCAACCTGCTTTTCGGTCCCAAAGCGGATCAAAAGATGTATGGTGAAGAACGTCTCTTCCTGCCCGAAGAACTAATGTTCTATGTCTCTGAGGCACAGACGGCTGACCGGAAACTGGTTCTAAACGAACATATTGCTCCTTTTGAGATAGAGCGTGTGCCCTGGTTTAAGACATGGTACCTCGGTCTGGCGCTCTATGTTCTGCTGGTAGCAGGCATCAGTTATTGGGACAGACGGAGAAAAAAACGCTCCCGTTGGATAGATATTATCTTTGTGTGCCTGTACGGCCTGTTGCTGATATTGGTTACCTTTTTAACCTTCTTCTCTTGTCATCCGCTTGTAGGATTCGGATGGCGGTTAATTATCCTACCTATGGCTCATTTATGCGCAAGATTTATCTATATATTACGTTGATATTCAGCTTATTGGCTTTGTTTTCCACAGCCGCTCCGCGGCTAACTGTTGTAGCAGTAGTGGACGGCATGACGGCTGAAAATCTGAGTTTATTACGTCCGTACTGGCAACAAGGCGGTCTTAGGACCCTAAGCGAAGAGGCATTCCAGACCACCGTTTCTTATCCGCATCTGGTCTATGGAGGCAATGAGACGACCGCTACGCTAATGACAGGCGCAACACCGAACCGCCACGGCTATTCGATGGATGCATACTTCCTTCGTCGCGACCGTAAAAACCATGACATGCTGGAGGACGAGACCACCCATGGCATAGGCACGCCGCTCCATCTGTCGCCCAAAGCGCTGCTATCCCAGACCATCACAGACCGCATGCGTCTGCAATACCCTGCAGCGAAAATATATGCCGTAGGCATCACTCCTGAGACTACCGTGCTGCTGGCCGGTCATGCAGCCAATGCGTGCTGCTGGATAGATCCGGAGAATCAGCAATGGGTAGCTACCGCAGCCTACAGCGAAGGACTGACGGCTGCCGCTTATGAGCAAAACAAATCCGGTCGCATCACTACTCTTGCGGCACGTCTATGGACACCGCGGATGGATATGCTGACCTATTCCTCCCCTACCCCGCAGGAACAGAAGAAAGGCTTCTCCTATACCGCAGGGGATGTGCTCCTGCATGCGCCGGAAGCCAATACTCTGGTGATCGAACTGGCGCTGGCTATCCAGCAAACGGAGAAACTCGGTCTGGACGCTACGCCGGATCTGATGATGTTGCAACTCAACACCATCTCTCCTGCAGCGCAGACCGACCAGATTGCCTCCGCTGAACAAGAAGATATGTATCTGCGGTTAAATCAAGATCTCGGTTTTCTGATGGAGCAACTGGACCGGCGGATCGGACACGCCAACTACCAGATACTGGTGGTAGGAAGACCCATACTGGGCATCTCCGCCGCAGCGCTGAGCGATATTCATATGCCCGTACAGTCCTTTAATGCCGACCGCGCCGCTGCTTTGACCGGCACCTATCTCATGGCGCTATACGGACACGAGCGATGGGTTGACGGAGCGTACGGTCAGTCTGTTTATCTTAACCGCACGCTCATCGAGCAGAAACGGCTCAACCTTGAGACTATCCAGCGCCAGGTGGCGAATTTTCTTATGGATTTTGAGGGAGTGCAGATAGCCATGCCCGGTTATGAAGCATCCCGATATCCTATCCTCGGCGCCACGCTGAGCAAAAGGCATACAGGCGATGTGGTCTTTATGCTGCAGCCCGGATGGAGACTGATGCAGGACGAGAAACAAATAGAAGACCGCGTCATTGACGACAATCCCGTCTCGCCGCTGCTATTCTGGACCGGCACACTACGTCCTATGCCGCAAGGCAAAATGGACGCTACCGATATAGTTGATTTAATATTTAAATGATATGATTTTTCACGAGATTAAAGTTCATTACGACCGCCAGACGGGGGAAGACAATCCCGGCAAGGCAAAAGAGGTGTACCTGGTAGAAGGGGCTGTCAGTTTTGCAGACGCAGAGAACTGCCTGATGGAGGAGATCAAACCTTTCATCTTCGGCGACTGCGAGGTGCAGAACTGCAAACGCAGCCAGTTCTTCGAGATCTTTCCGAATGAAGGAGGCGAATTCTGGTACAAAGCGCGCGTAGAAATGATCACTATTGACGGCGAGAAAGAGACCCGCAAGAATGTCTCTGTGCTCGTACAGGCGAACATGCTGGACGATGCCGTTTTTGCGCTGAAGCAGGCGCTCAAATCCTATGACTGCGAGATGATCTCCATCGCCAAAACGCCTATTATGGACATCCTTCACGCCGTTCATTAATGCCGCTGCAGTTTGATATACGTGCTATTCTGAAGAGCAATGCTCCGAAGGCGAAAATACCGGATTTCCTGATCCGATATCTGGAGCGTATCGTGCATGTGGAGCAGATGAATGCCTTCCTGCGCAAGCACTCCACGGAGCGAGACTATGATTTCATACGCCCGGTGCTGGACGAAGAACTATGCTGTACTGCTTCTATAGACGGCACGGAGAATATCCCTACCGACGTCAAGCCGGTTATTTTCGTCTCTAACCATCCGCTCGGCGGTCTGGACGGTATGATCATCGCGCAGATGATCCATGAGAGCCGCTCCGAGAAACGCGAGCTGAAAGTGATCGTCAATGACCTGCTGATGTATATGGAGCCTCTGGCAGGCCTATGGGCACCGGTCAGCAAACTCGGCCGATTCAGCAAGGAACAGGCCGCGGCGCAACAACGGATGTGGGAGAGCGAGACCGATGTGCTGACTTTCCCTGCCGGCGCATGCAGCCGCCTCCAACGAATTGACGGACGATGGCAGATCCAGGATCTGGAATGGCAAAAGAATTTTGTGCAGCGCGCCCGTGAATACCAACGGAATATCGTGCCGATCTATTTTGAGGGGCGCAACAGCCGCTTCTTCTATGCACTCGCCTATATCCGCAAGAAACTGCATATCAAACTGAATATCGAGATGTTATACCTCGTGGATGAGATGTACGGCGCCAAGGGCAAGCATTTCAAGGTGCATGTGCTGCCGCCTATACCGTATACCACTTTTGACAACACCAAAACACCCAAAGAATGGGCGCAATATGTAAAATCTATTGTCTATGGAACAAATCATACCTCCTGTTGAGCCCGCACTTATTGAGAAAGAATTAGAAGGCCGTTTACTACGCCCGTCCAATAAGGCGGATAATTTAATCTACGATATCACGGCGCACGAATGTCCGAATGTGATGCGCGAGATAGCCCGTCTGCGCGAGATCAGTTATCGCGACGGCGGAGGAGCTACCGGCATGGAGATGGATATCGACGACATGGACACGATGGCAAAACCGTATCACCAGCTTATCGTATGGGATCCTGCGAACCGGCAGATCATCGGCGGTTATCGCTATCTGCTGGGACGCGACGCAGAGTTGAGACCCAATGAGCAGGGGGAGATGCAACCCTATATCACTTCGGCGCACCTCTTCCACTATTCCGAGCGTTTTATCCGCGACTACCTGCCGAATACTATCGAGTTCGGACGGGCTTTCGTGCAGCCGATATATCAGAAACGCGAGATGGGCGTGAAAGCGCTCTTTGCCCTTGATAATATTTGGGACGGCATCGGGGCTGTGATGCATAACAACCCGGATATTCGATGGATGATCGGCAAGGTGACTATCTACCCGGATTATAACGAAACGGCACGCGAACTGATCTACAACTATCTCCATCGCTATCACGAGGGAGAGGAAGGACTCATCCGGCCTTACAAGGCTTTGGCTATTCAGCCGCTGGAGAACGATCCGTTTACCGGCACTGACCCGCAGGAGAACTATCATACTCTCCAGCATGCCGTACGCGAGCAAGGAACGGTCATTCCGCCTATGTTCTCCGCGTATCTCAATATCACCAATGAATTGCAGTTCTTCGGGAATGCCATCAATGACGAACTGTCGAATGTGTATGAGACCGGTATTATGGTAGATCTCGACACCGTCTATCAGGAGAAAAAAGAACGCTATATAACGCCATATATCAAATGGCTTAACAAGGACTGATTGCAGCATGCTGATCACATATAATTTGAATAAGGTACGCGCGCATATACCCGCAGGCGTGACGCTTGTATGCGTGAGCAAATTTCAACCCGTAGAAGCCATACGCGAGGCTTACGAAGCCGGAGAACGTCATTTCGGAGAAAGCCGCGTACAGGAGCTGAAGGCGAAAATACCACAGCTACCGTCTGATATTCACTGGCATTTCATAGGACATCTGCAAACCAATAAAGTACGCGATCTAATCAAACTGCGTCCCTATCTGATTCATTCCGTTGACTCGCAGAAACTACTGGAAGCCATCAACGACGAAGCCGCCAAAACAGGCATCATCCAAGATGTGCTGCTGGAGGTGCATGTAGCCCGGGAGGAAACCAAAACGGGGCTGCTGCCTGATCAGATCGGTGGGATTCTAGACTTATGCAGGGATAAAATGCAGCATATACGCATCTGCGGTCTGATGTGCATGGCTACCAATACAGACGACGAAGCGGAGATACGGCGGTGCTTCACGGAGACCCGGGAACTGCTCTCCTCGTTCGGCGGAGCGGTCTTGTCTATGGGCATGAGCGAAGACTATCCGATAGCTATTGAATGCGGAGCGAATATGGTGCGCATCGGTTCTTCCATCTTCGGCGAGAGAAAAAAAATGCCGAAAGCGGTATTCTTCGACCAGGACGGTATTCTCTATAACTCGATGCCATACCATGCCGAATCATGGGCATACGCGATGACGAAGCATGGTCTGCCTTATACGCCCGAGGAGTGCTACCGCAACGAAGGGCGCACGAGTACCGGTGTCATTAAGGAGTATTTCCAGCGTATCTACGGCAAGGAGGCAACGCCGGAAATCATCCAAGCCATCTATGCGGACAAGACGGAGCATTTCAATGAGATGACGGGCGGTTTTCCGGGTACGATACCCGGGGTGAGCGATGTGCTGCATTTCCTATATGACCACGGCGTGCAATGCTGGGTGGTCACCGGTTCGGGACAACATAACCTCATCGACGCGCTCAACGAGACATTTGATCATGTCTTCACGGGTATCATCTCTTCTTTTGACGTCCTGCACGGCAAGCCGGATCCCGAGCCATACCTCAAGGCATGGTCCCGCTCCGGGTTCAAGAAAGAAGAATGCATGGTCGTAGAGAATGCGCCTCTAGGTGTACGCGCCGCGAAGGCAGCCGAGTTATTCACATGCGCGGTCAACACAGGTCCGCTGCCCGACTCCGACCTAGCGGCAGAAGGAGCAGACCGGATTTTCCCGGACATGTACGCGCTGCTCGAGTGGCTTAAGTCGCTCGCTTAGCGGATTCTTTAGGACATCGTCCTATTCTTTCGGATAATCGATATAATGATAGATGGCGGAGGGCCCCATTTCCACCGTCATGTATGCCTGTCCGTTCTCTTTATCCTGCGTCGCATCCAGCACCAGATAATTGACGCCTTTGAAGAGTACCGACTGACGAGCATGCTGGTGTCCAGACCATACATACTGCACGCCGTACTGCGCAAAGAGGGCGGCTAACTCATACGTCTCCTCGATCGCCATATTGGAGGTATGCCCCTGCGAAGCATCGAGTTTCCAGAAATGCGTATGCGTAAAGACGATGATACGGCGATAGCCTGCTTTGGCACGATTCGCCAGCAAGTCTCGCAGCCATTTCGTCTGTTTGGGTCCCAAAGTACCATCCGCGCTGTCCAGACAGATGAACAGATCCAGTTTGTTCCCGCCGTTGGTCGTCTCGAACCAATAGGTACCTGTATGGAAAAAGGAGCGGTATATCGGCCATTGCTTGAAATAGACGTCGTGGTTACCGGGCGTAATGAAGAGCGGACCGTTAGCCAGAGCGAGAATACTGTCGGCACATGGAAAATTATTCTGTGCATCTATCAGATCGCCTAAATGCAGCGCAATCTTGGGAGCCGCAGCGGCATTGTATTGAGCGATGAAATAATCCAGATTCTTGTGTGCTTTGCGGGTGACATGGCTGTCCGTGCAGACATAGACGGTATAGGTATCGCTCCCCGTTTCTACTGTCATTCCACCGTTGAGCGCCGTATCGTTATAGGCGATGGACTGCTCGAACCGCACATTCACCGGTTCGCCATTGGACGAGAACATACCGGCCATATCGAGGGTTGAATCTTCCGAAGCGCACGAAGCCAACAGAAATGCGCTCATTGCTATATAGAGAATATTCTTTTTCATAACTTACACGTTTTAGAATCTGTAACTAAATCCTGCGCGGGCAGTAGCGCCGTAGAAAGACGCATCGAGATGGAACATACCGGTAGGTTTGCATTGCGCGCCGAAATTAAGCCTCCAGTGCTCCTTCACATCAACCCAAGCTCCTATACCGAACAGCGGCTGCCACATTCGCTCCATCTGATAGTCATCTATATTGGAGAACATAAAGGAGAGATTCCAGTTATTGTTCTGCGGGCGGCAGAAGACCTCGATGCGGTAAAGCAGATTAAAAGGCTCTACGACATAGCTGTCATTCGAATGCCAGTTGCGGTCCATATCGTCCATGACACGGCTAAACACCCCGAGCGTCACAGACACATGATCCATACGATAGCCCACACCCAGGGCCGCTGTGATGTCATTAGAACGGCTGCGCAGCAGCGCACGGTAATAGATGTCCGTTTCGATAAACATCTCTCCTACCGGCAATTCAAATTTAGGACGGAATTGCAAAGCTCCGGAATAGACGTTAGCCGTTGAGAGCTGGAGTCGGGCTTCCATCTCAAAATGCGGGTTAAACGGCAGCAGCGCCTGCAGGTCCAAATTGCCATGATGCGACCAGGTGGTATTATAACTGTACTCGCCCATCGCCGTGAGCGTGTACCTGCGGTCTCCGAATCCCGGTCCTTTCGCTCCCAAGACCGTCATACTGAAGGCTGCGAACAAGAGGAAAAATAGTGTTTTTTTCATAGGATTGTGTTGTTATTCCGATATTTCGATATTCGGATATTCCGATTATAGTTTGACTACCGTCAGTCCCGCTCCGCCATGATTCACATCTCCGTCGCCGAACTCCAGGGGCTGTTGTCCGCGTTTGTGTCTGCGGCGGTTAATATCGTTCAGATAGTCGCGCGTCAGTTGCTTGAGTGCGCCGGTGCCGGTGCCGTGCAGGATCGTCACTTCTCCGGCTCCTACCATCTGTGCGTCATCCATATAGGCGATCAGCGCTTCAGTAGCCTCATCCACCCGCATGCCGCGTATATCAAGCGTCCGCTCGAACTTCACTTTTCGGGCATGAGCGATAGAGACGCTGGAGGACACCGCGGGTGCAGTTCCTGTCTCCGGCATTTCGCCTTTCAGCACTCTCAGATCCCGCAGGTCGCGCAGCACTTTGGGGGTTTTGCCGCTCTGCGCGGGAGAGGTGGTTTTTCCATTGCTACGGCTGCGCTGTGGCTGCGGCGAAGCCGCTTGCTGCACCTGCGGTGCCTGGTGTGCGACTTTTACCTTCAGACTCTCCACTTTAGCCCGTGCCGCCTTGGTCTTCTCCTTCTCCGCTTTGGCTTCCTTGATCTCCCGGATAGTCCGTTCTATCGTGGCGTTCGACTGCCGGAGCAACTCCTCCGCCTGCTGTCGTGCCTGCTCGATGATCTCTCGTTTCTCGGCTTTCGCATTGGCGAGTCGTGCCTCGTATTCAGCTATTTTGGCTTCCAGCTCTTTCTCGCGCAGCCGTATCTGCTGTCGTTTGCGCTCCCAATAGCGTTTGTCCCGCGCTATATCCTGCAGTTGCTTGTCATAGTCGATATGCTCCTCTCCTACCAGCTCTGTAGCGTACTGAATGATGGGTTCGCCCAAACCGGTCTGCCGTGCTATCTCTATGGCGAAACTGCTGCCGGCCTGACCGATAGACAGTTGGAATAGCGGCTGCATGGCTCCGCGGTCGTAGAGCATAGCGCCGTTGACGACGCCCTCCGTCTCTTCCGCAAAATGCTTCAAGTTGGTATAATGGGTAGTGATGACGCCGAATACCCGCCGGCTCACTAATTCCCGCAATATCGCTTCGGCTATCGCTCCGCCGATGAGCGGTTCGGTACCCGTACCCATCTCATCTACCAGCAGCAGCGTGCGGTCGTCTGCGTTGCGCAGGAAATATTTCATATTGCGCAGGTGTGACGAATAGGTGGACAACTCGTCCTGGATGGATTGTTCGTCCCCGATGTCTATCATCAATTGGTCAAAGAGCCCTGCCCTGCTCTGCTCCGCTACGGGCACCAGGAGGCCGCATTGGAGCATGTATTGCAGCAGTGCCACGGTCTTAAGGCAAACCGATTTACCTCCGGCGTTCGGACCGGATATGACGAGCACATGATTTCCCTCCGCGCTCAACCGGATGGTCAGCGGCACCACTCTCTTGCCCTGCGGCGTATAACGCAGCCGCAGCACGGGATGATAGGCGTCGCACCACTCCAGCAGCGGTGCATCGACCAGCTCGGGGCGGATGGCATGCAGCGCCTCGGCAAGCGAGGCTTTTGCATTCAGAAAATCCACCTCCGCCAGCATCTGCTGGGAAGTCAATATCAAAGCTGTCTGAGGCCGCAGATTATTGGTGACCTCCTGCAGGATTCGTATGCGTTCGCGGCGCTCGGCGGACTCTAACTCACGGATATGGTTATTGGCGTCCACCACCTGCTGCGGTTCGATATAAACGGTTTTTCCTGTGGCGGACTCGTCATGCACGATACCTCCCACTTTGCGTTTAAAAGCCGGCGATACAGGGATAACAAGTCTTCCTTCTCGCAATGTAGGAGCCGCATCGGCATCCACGAATCCGTCCGCCTTCGCCTGGCGCAGGATAGAAGCCAGGGTACGTCCTACGGAGCCTTGCAGGTTGGTTATCTCCCGGCGTATGCGCGCGAGCTCCGGCGAAGCGCTGTCGGCCAATTTGCCGTAGCGGTCCAGCACGCGGTCGATGGTCTTCACGATCCGGCCCAGTTCTCCGCCTTCTCCGAGCGCCCCCAGCTCTTTGAGCAATCCGTATTTCTTCTCGTCGAGCGAGCCGAAGAAATGCTCCAGTTCGGCCGCATAAGAGAGCGAGTGACGGAGCGCATCCAGTTCGGCTTCGTCGAGAAACAGTCCCTCTATGCGTATGCGCGCAATGCCGTCTCGGATGTCATGTATCTCTCCGCGCGGGAAAGTAAGCATCGGGTCGGTCTGGGCGGCATGCATCTGGTCTGTTGTCATCAGCAGGCGGCTTACCGTCTCAAAACCGGTCTCCATCTGCATCGCCTCCACGCGCTCGCGTCCCAAGGGCGAACTGCAGCGGCGGATTAGTTCCTCGCGGATGACCGTGAAATCGATCTTCTCTTCTATGTTGTCAGGATAATACAATTACAATGCACAATTTACAATGCACAATGCACAATTAGCCGAGGATTCGGCAATCCTTGATTACTTCCGCTCCGACGGCTTCGTTCAACTTACGTACCAGTTCGAATCGGTTTTCGAATAGCTGCGCCTTGAGAGCAGCAGAGCTGACCTTCACGATCAGCATACCTTCTTTCACTTCTACGGAGCGGGTCAGTTTGGTGACCATATCTCCCATCACTCTCGGCCACACCTCTTCGACCTGCACCTCCAGCACCGGTTTCTCCAAGCCGCTCTCGCGCAGATAAGCGACGAGCGCATCGGTCAACGAAGCAGAACTTTCACCTTTCACCTTTCACCTTTCACCTTTCACCTTATTGAGATAGATCTGCTGTCTTGTACGAAAGACGCGCAGTTCGGGTGCAAAACCGTTCAGTTTGCGTACCTGCGCTATCTGTATTCCTTCGCGCTGGCAAATATCCCAAAGCGCTTCTCCGGGATGCACCCACATCAGACTTTTCTCCTGGGGTACTTTTTTCTTTTTCGCGCTCATATAGACGCGGTCGCCCTGATTCAATTCGCGTCCCAAGGCATCATTCCATTCCCGCAGGCTGCGCTCGCGCACGTTAAGCCGAAACGCGATATTGGCATAGGTATCTCCTTCGCGCGCCTCTACGTACGAAACGCCGTTGCATTTCTTTTGGGGATGCTGGAGCAGAAATAATTTCTTCTCGTCGCGCGCGCTCAGGGGCTCCTCATAGGGAGGTTCCGGATCGCGGGTGATCACGGCTATCGGAGTCGTCCCGTGCACCACCTCCGCTTTCAGCGGCCTCTTCGGCTTCGCTGCAGGTTGCGCTAACGAGTACCCCGTAATCGGTACCCCATAACCCGTAACCCCTACAGAATCCCCCGTAACCGGTAACCCATAACCCGTAACCCCAAGAGTATCGAGCCGATACTCTTCAATGATCTTAATCAACTTCGGGGCATAGTTGTTATCCGTCGCATAGCCGCAGGCTTTGAGGCGGTGCGCCCAGCCCTCGTAGTCCTCGACGGCTATTTCGAAACAGGTAGCATAGCGCGGGCGCTGGAGGAAGAGCGCATGATCTTTGAAACTCTCGGCTGCATCGCTGTACTGGCGGAAACACTCGCCTTCGCTGTCGTCGTCGTAGTAATAGACAGCCCCGAACCATTCGCTGGTGCATTTGATGCCGAAATGATTATTGGCATTCACTGCCAGTTCACTCGTACCGGCGGCGGACTCCAGCAGCGCCTGCGCCATGATGATAGAGGCAGGTATGCCATAGTCTGCTTGGTTTTGGAGAGCTGTGGCTTTCCATTGCTCGATGTAGGTCAGGTATGTCTGGTTTGGCTTTTGTGCCGCTGCGGTAAACGTAAGCGTCATCGCGGCGAAAAAGATAGCAATTCTTTTCATTTCGAGATATTTTATGCAAATTTGCGTGCAAATTTACTGCTTTTTTCGGACATATGCAAATAAAAAAGAAAAAAAAGCGCCAGCAAATCTGCCGGCGGATTAAGAGGAAGAATCCGGTAAGTTATACAGTAAGCGAGTCGTACGCCGGAGCAAACTTAAGTACTAAAATATGAGTATTTAATATGATTTTTTTGCAATAAGTACTCAAATATGAGTAGTTATTTACAGCTTAATGTTGATGGCGAGCGGTGAGTTATCGTTCCGTATCCGTCCTGTAAGCAAGTCGTACGCGGCAATAAAAAAGGGAATTATATAGGAGTTAGTGCTTAACGATAGGTGGATGTGAGACTGATTACTCTTTGTAAATAGGTGTGTTTTCGTCATACCAGAAGAGGATGTGTGCAGTAACTACCACATCAAACGTAAAGAGAGAGTTTTTGCAATGATAAACAGTCACATTATCGTCTTGCTCTATCGATTCAATATGGCCTCTCACCTCCCATCCACGCATGCTCAGATTTGTGATATTCAAGGTGTTGGTTAGATGCGGAAGATCTTTAGAAAAGCGATGAATCTGGATATAGGGATTGTATGGTTCCTGCTCATTGGCGAGCGTGATGACACTCCCGTCGTATTCGCCTTCTTCCTGCTGGATTTCTTCTTCCGCATCTGCAATATTGAAGTTGACACACTCGTCCTCGCCTATGCTGATATAAACATCCACCCTGCGCGGATTATCGGGCATATGTATAATTGCTTCCATATCCATCGGATCGAAATCAAACATATACACCCTACCGACCACATCCGATTGGATATCGTAATCGAACTTCTCCTTAAGATAGCGGCTCATATAATCCTGCAGGCATGCCCCTGAATAAAGACAATCTCCCGGTTCTTTCGTTTCATCGAATTCCCGCTTCATTTGCTCGATGTCTGCATCGGAGAAGGGGATATAGTGGGTGCCTTGCAAGTTATCATTGCTGGCATCCACATGGACTGCATAATATTTGGTATTCTCAAGGTTCATCCTGTATCAGTTTTACGGTTCCTTTGGTTTTTCCGTCAATAGTTGTCCGTTGACGAAATAGAAGTTACCGGAATAGCCGTCAGCTAACATCTTGAACATCTCTTTCTCCGGCACATCTTCAACAGTACAACCACATTGATCTTCTTCTCCCTCTTTGCAGAAGATATCAGGATTCCAGCAAACGACTCCCGGCTCTAACCATAAATGTCTTTTAGAGTCGTATGAGACATCCAGATATATAACGTGTGATTCTTTATCGACTAAGTATTTCATAATATAAAGTTTTTATATTTCTGCATTCATGTAATCGCGGAAAAACTCAATCGTCGCTTCGTCTCCTAATTCATCCAGATGTTTCTCCAACCAATCGAACAATTGTCGTTGTTCTTCTCCGACATAGTTATCTTATATTGCATGCTCCGGATGATATACGAATCCGTTGTCGAAACAATATTTTTGTACGGCGGTATAATTGCATTTATAGCCTGTGGAGTATAGTTTCTGCCACAATATTTCTACTATTTCATTCATGGATTTTTACTGTAATATACTAACCAATAAGTTTAGGATGGTCAAGATCCACATAAGTTACATATGCATCTACGTAATAGCCGAACGCATTCGGACATAAAGCTATTATTTCAGATTGTTTCCATGCATCGTACATCCATTCATCCCACATGTCAACATCTTCTGCGTGATTGGGATTTGCGGCTAAGAAATCTTTGCGCTCCTTTTGGACAAAATCTTCAAATTCTTTTATTTGGTGTTCATCAAATAACACCCAACCTTCCTCCTCAAAATCGTCCTCTTCTTGCGGAATACGCCATTTAGCGAAATAGAGTTTGTAACTCAATTGCTTTTCATCCTGCATTTCCATAATTGTCTATTACTTATTCAACTTTATAAGCCGCTGCATAGCATCTTCTATTTGCTATCATGATTGAGGTATCGTATTTCCAGTAGTAGGTTGCGGTGTCTCAGAAAGTACTATTTTTTGTTCGGAAATAAATACATCATAAGCATCCTTAACTATCTTATATAATTCGTTTAGATAAACATAAGTGGAAGCCCTTCTATGTTTTTTTTCAAATACTTTCCCGTTACTACTTTTATTTATCGTGATTTTCAACTTTGGCCCTAATACATTGTTATGTGTCGCACGACATCGGGCAAATTCATAAAATTCGCCCATAAAGAAATGTTCATCACACACATTGACGAGGAATTTGTCGTAAAATGCTTTAAAATGAGCACTTACTTTACCTAATTTATTATTCTTAACATCTGTCTCTGTTATTTTTTCAACCCTATTGCCGTTTCGATAGAACATACCAAGTGTGTCTATTACTGATGAAAGTAATATTACAACCGACATTCCGTAACAACTATTAGAATTCTTAACTTTAGGCGTCGTTAAACACAATTGTATAGCTCTTAGATTTTCAGCAATAGTATATGCTGCAAAATCATTATAGTCTTTAAAATTCTTCATTGCTAAATAATCTACTTCTATATTATGAATTCCGCACAATGGCCATTATTATTAATACTACTGATACTAAAATGAATAGACTGATTATTGGAGTCCAACTTGCGGCAAACAAACTCCAGATTCCACCGCCTACCAAAACTATAAAATAACAATAAAAGGCAACTTTAAACATCTTTGCTTTTTCTTCTTGCTGTTGTTTTTGCTTCTTCACATTTTCTTCTTGCTGCTGTTTTTGCTTTCTCGCTTTTGCTAAACGAGCGGCAGCATTTGCCTTATACTCATTTTTCTTGGCTTCTCGCGCGATTTCTACTGCTTCGCGTTCTTTGATTTCTTCCACATATGCATTCTCGTCAATTAGAGCATTGAATATGGCACATGCGGCGAGGCCAATATCGTCCAAGGTAAAATCTAAATAATCATCTTCGTTTTTTGCTCTAAATTCCACATTGTTAGCATTACACATCTTCTTCAATATATCTTGTGAGATACCATAAACACACGCTATATCATAGGAGGCATATGGGTTGTCATTACGATTATAGTGCCAAGTTCTTAATAATTGAAGAGTCAGGACTTCAGAATTATCAAATTTGATTAACAAGGAAGGAAACTCTACATTAGAATTGTAAGCTAGATAAATACCTATTTCAGATTGCCCTCCATTTTCTTGAAAACCTAGAAATGTAGCATCCAATTTACTTACCCTAAGAGTCTTTTTAAGGATTCTAACCTTTGGACGAACATTCTTTTTTAGTGTTACTTTATTTATTTTTTCGAAACTATCGTATTCAAATTCTACAAGATTATTCATAAAGAACAATATTTTGCGTTATGCTTACTCTTTATCGGATTTTTAGCTTACTCCGTTACAATACATTATATATATTTAATTTCCCATTGCTATAGGAATAGGATACCTCAACGCCATGGGAGCATCTGCGGCAAATGCCGTGCACTCCACCGGCACGACCATCTTCTACAGTAATAATAATTGGATTCCCGCAATTTTTGCACGGAACTGAAAATGTTGTTGACATGGCCTCTTTGATTGGAAACAGTATAGAGGATATCATTCAAAATATCCTCTATACAAAATAATCTTAACAAGGGCGAACACCTAAAATGATAACATCACGATAATCAGCACTTTGATGACATAGAGCCTCTTTGGCCTCACCTTCACTACCATACTTTAAATCTAATGTTCTCTGGTAGGTCGTTGAATTCTTTTTAAACGTAACTTCGTAGCGCATAATAATATTAGTTAAAATGTTAGACATGCTTAAAGGAGATGTCTTTTATCCAATAGAGATAGATCCTATAGATTCTATGCTCACAACAATATGAGTGATATTTTTCCCTCTTTTGACTGTATTCGTACCGTATCCGTCCCATATTCTTCCCAAGAATTGAATAGGATTGAATCAATCAGTTTTGTCCCGGGATGTTTGTTAATGTTGAACCAGATGCTTGATAATAGCCTTGATTTCGGTCATCGGTAATGAATAAAAACACATCATCTTTTTTCTTTCCGACCCATTTAGATTCGTGTTTGCTACTTAAGATCTCACTACATGCTTTGCAAAAATCATTATAGAGAGTCTCTACACTTAACAGTAATTTGCGGTTGGGGTCCAGTGATAGTGGCTCACACCCTCTCATAAGTAATATATTGGATTTGGGTAACATAGCATGTAATAATCCACAACGCAAACTAGAATACAAATCAATTTGATCAGTATTCATACCTTTTAAATAGTTGCGATAATTTGCAAATGAATCCAATTGATTTATCGCATTTTGAAAATCAGTTCGTGACATTTTTTCTTCTTGCCAATCCTTTTTATCGTTGATGCACTTTCCTAAAAACTCTATTCCACTTGCTATAATAAAAAATGCAAAATAAGGGTGATTATCAACGAATGGCTTAATATCAGTTGGAAGTTGTGTAATGTACTCTTTTACCGTTACTTCTTTTGTTCCCATATGTATAAATATTTATATATTAGAACTTGTCATTGCGCTAGTTGTATCTTTATTTCAGATACTTCGGAAAGTGTGGTGCTATTTTTCTCATTTCTTAAATCATAAAAAAATGCCACGCTTTTTTCTTTCACTTCTTCAACTACATAGATTGTAGATGTATCGGGAAACACATATACTTTGTCTCCGATTTTAAATTTTGGTTTCATAATTTAATTGATTTTGTTTTACAATATACTACATATAGTGAAATTTCCGTCAATTAGTAAGGGACAACGGAATGAGGAACTCACAACTCTCTATATTATGTTATTAGTGAATATAAAAAGCTCTCCCATACTTTGATTCATATGCTTTAATATCAGACTTTAATCCAAACACCTTAAATATACATAGAGCTCCCAATACTATTGTAACTATAGCAAACCAAATAATCGGTTCCTTGTTTTCGACGACAAAACTCCATATGCCACCAATAATTAAAGTAAGAAGGCTTCCAACACCCCATATGATTAAAGTCCATATTGCCCATGATACATGCTTTTTCAAGTTTCTTTGGTATCTATTTGTTTCTGTGTAAACTGTTTGTAGTTTACTCATTCCTTCAACCGGATCCTCTACTGCCTGCCATATAACACTAATAATCTTTCGTAATTGTTCACAGTTCATGCATTTCGTATGCCCCCGATTATCGACAAAATACAACTTAAATTCTTCTTTGTCTTGAGATTCAGAGATTCTTTTGAGATCAGAGGCTTTCAATGTATATACTACTTCTACATACCAATCTCCGTACTCAAAATATGGTTTTGTGACTATATCAGGACTAATATGATTTAAAAAACTAAACTTAATTAGATGGATACCAATATATTTTAATCTAATGTCGATGCTGCTTACCTGGTAACTGAACCACATCAAGATAGAGTCTCCTGCTGTGTGAGAATTAATATTTTCAATGTTGAAGTAAAAATCATTAACTTGACTAACGAACTTTTTATCATATAATCTCGCTTTTAACTTTTGTTCGAGTTCTTTAGGTGTATTGATAATATTTTCTTTAATTTTGATGAGTTCCTCAATGGACTTAGAATTGATCTCTAAAACAGATAACTCATTTTTAATACCGAATGCTTCCGTCATGTAATAACCATCGATAAAATTTCCATCTCGGTTATAACGAATATGTCCCATCTCTCCCTTATTGTCCGGACTCAATATGGATATTCTAAACGAAATATCTGCTTTAGGATATAACTCTTTAATAAATTGATTTATAAACTTTACAGCACCACCAATATCCTTTCCGAATGAAACAATATACAAATCGTTTGCCTTCTTTTCAAAAAGCGTAAACATAGAACTATTTGCAAATTCATATGATGCATTGCCCGGATATTTTAATATGATTCCATTATGAGATGCTGTAATTGAAAGGATTATCCCATCGTCATATATTCCTTTGGCTTTTATGTTAATGACATCAAGAACTAATAATTTACAATACTGATCATCAAGATCATAAACTATATTTGTAAATATGTCTAACATTTGTTTAATGCCCTTATTAAGAGGCATTTTCCTTACAGTATCGGCATATCTATCAACATTAATACCACTTGATATTTTGCCAACTAGAAAACTACCGCAAAATTCGCAGTAATCCTTCTTTGTTGTTGTAGCACCACAATTAGGACAAACAATAGATTGAAGTTCCATAATTTACTTTGTTCTGTTAGACAAAAAATAAGTTACAATCAATAAGATTATTTCAAAAAATATCAAGACAATACAGGCAATCATGCAACCATTGTCCTGTAATTTCGGCGGCATTACGCAGCCAAGTACTATCTCAATAATGCTCAGTAGCACAAATAAAAAGCTGAACGATATACGGAAAGCGTTGCGCAAATTGAATGCATATACACAAAATAACAATGCTGTATTTAATGCTATTATACCGCAATTTACGCCCATATTGAAATAATCATAATGGGATAGCAATAATCCCAACAAGACATTGAATAATAAAGCTAATCCGCCAATTATAAAAATCATCTTTTTCATAGCATATTAATTTTGAGGTGGAACAGGAGGAGGTGTCTGTTGATTAAGCAAAGATGTTAATTCCGGCACTTGAGATATTGGGAGCCAATTCGCCATTCCCGCTTTCCAAACAAGTGTATCGGCATTAATAGTACCTTGTTGGAGCATAGCCGATATGGTTTGTGCCGTTTGGTTCGCTAATTGTTGCCCATTGACATATACAAAATAAGTTTGCTGTTGTGAGATCGGCGGCGGGGCAACAGGGTTGGTATTGATCATTTGTCCTGCCATGCCTCCAATCGTAGAACCGACTCCTACGCCTGCGCCAAGACCTGCTCCCATAGCCATCATTTGTCCGCCTGCACCCGTATTGCCTGCCGCTGTTTCCAAGACATCGAAACTGCGTTCCATTTGATACACATCTTTACCGGTTACCTGAAGCCTTGCAGCAAGATCTTTGGCTTCCTTCAATCGTTGCAGACTTGGGTCTTCTTCCGGCACATTGACAGACATGATATTAAAGTCTACCAACTCAATGCCATACTTCGCAAAAGATTGATTCAGTTGCTGCTGGCAGAAGGCGGACATATCTATCAGTTGCGTGTTTACATCGAGAATAGAGACATTGTCTTTTGCAATCTTCTGTGCTATAAGCGCAGAGAGTTGCATGACTATTTTTCCTTTGAAATACTGCTCTACCTTTTCAGAAGAGAAGGCTGTCATATTGCCGACAAGTGTTTCAAGGAATGTGCGTGGAGTAGCCACTCTGAAACCATATTGCCCGTAGGCGCGCACAGGGACAATAATCTTATATCGCGGGTCTTCCAACTGCATAGGCTGCGTAGTTCCCCATTTAATATCCAACTTGTGCAGTTGACTGATAAACCAGACCTCCGCTTTAAAAGGAGAATCACTTCCAAACGGGAGATTGATCAGTTTGTTGAGAAGAGGCAGCTCTTCGTTCTTGAGAGTATATGTGCCTGCGGTAAACTCATCACAGATTTTACCTCCATGCACAAAGAATGCCGTTTGTGCAGGGTGTACTACCAATTGCGAACCTAAGCGCAAATTGTCAGACGGAAATTTGGCGACAAGTTCCTGGTCGCTGGATTCAATACTAATTACATCAATTAGAGCCATAAAATTATATTTTAATAGTTAGGATATATGCGATGGTGTACAATTTTGTCCAAGTCAGTTTCCTTATAAGTTGCATTCTTTATATGTGCGGCATAGTACATGTCAATAAAATCACCGGTTCCTAATATATACCCTTCATTTTGCAGTTGGACTACAATCTGATTTACCATGCTTTCGACTTGTTCTATGCTTTTTTTATCTATTGAATATGAAGACTCATTTAACTGATTCTTACTTTCCAGTTCGAATTTTTGTAACAGTAATTCACGCAGTCGCGAACGCGTATGATCACGCTCTACGGATATTGTATACATTACAATGATATTTACGAGAGAGTTTTTCATAATTATATAATAATTTATTATTTTTCGCCTCCACTTTGTTATTCGGCTATCGGCAAACTCCGGGATTGTTTTTCCGTTTGCAAAGATACGAAAATCATTTCATATAACAAAATTATTTTCGATTTTGTTTCAAAAAATCATCTTTTTATACCTTCGACGTTTTAAAATTTTTAAAACATAAAATATTTGGGGATTCCTATGATATATTTTTCTAATTAAGGTCAATTTCAGGGGCGTTCCATGTGCGCATAAAGGGCGCATCAGAGGCATCCTAGACTTTGTTATGAATTTTATGCTATAAATACCTGTATTTCAACAAGATACAACAATGCTGAAAATCATCAAATTTGCCACTTTTTCACTTTTCATTTCTCGGTCTTGTGCCGCTCTTCTCCCGCTCATTGCTCGGTGGGGAGGAGAAACCTTTCGCCCCACTATAAAAGAAAAGCGGTGAACCGCTTTGGATTACCGCTTTTGTTGAAAGGATGTTGTTTATTACATATAATTAGATGGACGGAGTGATAAAGACTCGCCAAGAACCATCCTTCGTATTCCTCTCTACATAGTTTTTCTCAGTCAGTTGTCCTACTAATTTACGCACTGCTGTCAAACTGATACCTAACTCATCCCGCATATCTTCTTGCGTCAATGTCGGTTGAGTCTGCATTAATCGCAGAATCTTCGCGTAGTTCGGCGTTCTGAACTCTATCATCTCTCCGTCGTACCACCATACATTCTCCGCTTTATGCGTCACAAACAAATAATCGTGGTATATCTCGTTGGCAACTAATCCTTGGAAATATTGTACGAAAGGTGCAATATCCTTGATGGTGGCATGTGCACCATCACTCGGCACTTTGCCCACAATCAGATCTGCCTGATGCAACGCCTCCAGATAATCCTGTTTCTTGCGACTACGCACCACAATCATCGGCAGACCATGACGCGACAGGATGAAGTTCACCATCAGTCGGGCTATACGACCGTTACCGTCTTCAAACGGGTGAATACGGATATAGCGATAATGGAACAACGCCGCCAACTCAATTGGTGATAACCGACCGGCTTCCTCCTCGGAGTTATACCAGTTAATTAGATCAGTCATCAATGCAGGCGTCTCTTCCGGAGAAGCATACTCAAAACGGTCGCCATAACGCGTAATAACCGAGTTAGGACGTGTTTTGTATTGTCCGGCATGGATGGTATAACTCGTTTGGACACCTCCGGGCAAGTTACGATAGACAGTATAATCTTCTCGCATTAATGTTTGATGCAACGTGCGGATGAAATTCTGGGTCAGCGGCATGTCCTGCGTTTTGGCCTCCTCCGTCATCATCTTAAGTCCCACATTACTTGCCGTCATTTCCTGTATATCACGCACTGTCGCTTCACCTATCACCTTTCCGAAAAGCAATAATATCTCCGTCTGACCATAGGTCAAGGTATTACCCTCGATATGATTGCTGTTATAGTTGTAGTCGATGGTAAACCGACGACTCAGGCGCTCGCGGTCTTTCTCCGAAATCGGTTGGATGCCTTCCCAAGCTTGCAATGCCTTCTTTACGCTTACCTGTTTCATATACATCTTATCTGTTTTGCGATTAAAAGGTTATTGTTATGTAACCTTTTTATTCGTTTTTAACTGTAATTTATCAATAAAACATCCTATAAGGTGGCTATTTGGTCACCATTTCGGCCGCAAAGGTAGTAAAAATAAATGAAATATGCAAATATTTTTGAAAATTTTTAGCCGTTTGATGATTTTTTATTTAGCCGTTTGTGGAAAAA
>OCTX012284102.1_pt1 | contig 69729 bp, 46 predicted proteins | sample 1539691 | NCBI WGS metagenome assembly OCTX01 (sample SAMN02144231, study PRJEB22623) | gut metagenome | biome: sheep rumen | host: Ovis aries | place: New Zealand
CTCGCCGCCAAGACCATCACCGGCGAGAAGGAGCGGCAGACCTTCGACTCTCTCGTGCTCTGTCCCTCACCCCTTCGTAAGATCCTTCTCGGAAAAGAACTGGTCATGATGATCGAGGTGTTCGTATCCGGCCTGGCCGGGCTTGCTGCAGCGGTCGCCGGCATGGCGGTCTGGTATCCGGATGAATTCTCCATGGTAAGAAAAGCGGTTGCAAATGATCCCGTATGGATCCCTGTTGTCCTGACCCTGCTTCTGACGGTCACACTTGTGATCACGGGCATCTTCAGTATCATCGGCAGTGCTTTTGCCACGGCGAAAAAAGCCTCGCTGTTCTCCTCGGCCGGCATGGTGTTCATCTCTGTGGGCGCGATCCTGCCGAACTTTATCGATAAAGATATCGTGCGATATATCCCGGTGGCGAACTGGACACCGGTCATCAAACATATGGCAAAAAACCAGATCGATATCCTGCCGCTCCTGACGGCATTTCTGGTTTCGGCGATCGTAGCCGGCATCTGCATGATCCTGTCTTGCGGATTATGGGAAAGGACTTCTGAATGATTACTATCGAACATCTGAAAAAGACATTTAAGAAGAATAAAGTTGAGGCGGTCAGGGATGTGACGCTCGAGATCCATGACGGCGAGATCTTCGCGCTCCTGGGTCCGAACGGCGCCGGCAAAACGACGACGATGCGTATGCTGAGCACGCTTCTTGCGCCGACAGCGGGAACTATCCTTTACGATGGAAAACCACTCGCCGAGGAGAGTGACAGCATCAGAAGACGTATCGCATTTCTTACCAACGAGATCCGCCTGGACGGGCAGTTTACCCCGGATGAACTGGCGGACTACTACGGCGGCCTTTATGAGATGACACCGGAGGCAATCTCCGAAAACCGGGATAAACTCTTTGACTATTTCGGGATCAGTGAATTCCGCGACAGAAGATATGAGACATTCTCTACGGGCATGAAGCAAAAGACATCCCTTGCGATCTGCCTTCTTCACGATCCGGATACGATCATTTTCGATGAGCCGACAAACGGACTGGATATCCTGACCCAGCACCTGATCGAGGCATATCTTCTCAAGCTCAAAGAACAGGGCAAGTGCATCATCCTCTCCACACATATCCTCGACCTGGTCGCCCGTATGGCGGACCGCGTGGGTATCATCGTCGATGGAAGATCCGTGTTCTGCGGGACAGTCCCGGAGCTCCCCGAGAGTCAGGGAGTGGCCACGGTAGAGGAAGCATTTATCAAGCTTTACAAAGAAAACCACGAAGAAAAGGCCATTATCGGCCGTCACGGAAAAGAATGATCGGAAGGCGGTAAGAAGGAAGAATGCGCGGACTTGGAAAAATATTCCACCACGAGATGCAGAAGATCCTGAAGGAAAAGACACTTCTCTTCGGGTTCCTGATCCTGCCTGTCCTGACACTCTTTGTTACTGTCGGGATCTCGCTTCTCCAGCCCCGGACCGGACAGGAACAGAATTCTTCCTATGTCATGTATTTCTACGGGATCGATATGGAGAAGACGAATATCGGATCGGTCGATGAGAAACAGATCTGGGTCGAGAATATCGATGTGGCGCCGGAGGAATTCATTCAGTCCGACAAATTCCATAAGTGTGACGTACTTGTGGATTTCTCGGATATCGAGTGTGTGGAGATCTATTATCACCAGAGTGATTCCGTATCTACCTACCTGAAGATGAGTGCGGAGTCTTTCGTCCGCCAGAGCTTCGATCAGGTCTATAAGAGGATGAAAAGCGATGTTGTATTCCGGTCGGTCGAAGTGAAAGATATCACGCTCAAAGAGAATAACAACCGCATGATCGCGATGCTTCTTCCGTACATGCTCATCCTTCCGCTGACTGCAAATATCGCAAACTTTGCAGGAGATACCGTCGCAGGCGATAAGGCGCGCGGGACTTTCTATCAGGTGATGCTGTCTCCGGTTCCGCCGATCAGCCTGATCATGGGAAAGATCCTCTCGGTCAGCCTGATCAGTCTCTTCAGCAGCGGACTTTATATCGGGATAGACGTCATAGGAAGTAAGATATGCGAGGCGATGCATACCAAGGATGTCTTCGGATTTGCCGGTGTTTCGGTCACGGTTCCGCAGGTGCTCCTGATCCTTCTTTATGCGGTGCTCCTTTGTTACCTGTTCTCCAATCTCGGCGTCCTGATCTCGCTGTTCTGTAAAGATGCCAACCAGGCACAGACGGCGCAGCTTCCGGTAACGCTGGCATGTACGATCGCTTCGATGATGTCGATGTTCCGTCTCGGTACATCTCCTGCTTCGCACTACCTGATCCCGGTTTACAATATCTGCCTGATCTTCCAGGATCTCCTGAACGGCCGTGCGAAAATGGAGAATATGGTCATGGTGGCAGTGTCACTTCTGGTTCTTGCGGTGCTGGTGCTGATCACCACACTTCTTTCCTACAAAAGCGAGAAAGTGAGAACCTGAAGAAGGGGAAAAGTGCTTTTTACGCGGAAATAAGAGAATTGTCATTAAGCTTCCCGCGGTTTTACTTTACCCCTGTTTTGTGCTTAAATATCCTTGAGAAAGGAAGGGAAACAACTCATGAATAAGAAAATCAGAAATGTGCTCAAAGTACTGGGCTGTATCATACTATCGTCCTCTATGTTCCTCAGCGCATGCCGCCCGAAAAAGGAACCTTCCACGAAGAAGCTGACAAGGAGAACAACGGAAGAAACCACGGAAACAACGGAAGAGCCGACGGACACGACAGATACTTCTGACACGGCTGTTCCGACAGACACGTCCGCTCCGTCCAATAAGAAATATACGGGGGCAGAGGCAGGCGCAAAGCTTCATGAACTCGATGAAGAGATCTTTAAAAATGGGAAAAAAGACATCATCTCCATGGTGTTTGATATCGAAGATCCGACGAAACTCGGCATGGACTGGCCGGATGCCGGTATCAAACCATGGTCTCCGAGTGATGAGCAGGAGAACCTGAAATCTGTTGAGCAGGCACTTGCTACCTTAAATGATATCGATTTTGATTCGCTTGAACTGGAAGATAAGATCCTCTATGATACGCTGGTACATGACTATACCCTGGCCAAAGAAATGTCCGGGATGGATTACTACACAAGTTCGATGAACAGCCTGACCGGCGAGAATATGGAACTCCCGATCATTTTTGCCACACTGAACTTTGACGACCAGGCGGATGTTGAGCGGTACTTGAAGATGCTCGCGGATGTCAAGCCTTACTTTGAGAGTATCTTTGAGTATGAAAAGAAGATGGCGGAAGCCGGAAATTCCCGCCCGGACAATATTCTCGATACACTCATCGAGTCCATCGACGCGATCTGCAAGGACCACGAAGGAAACTACATGTACACCACATTTGAAGACCGCGTGAATGCGATGGATCTCGATGATGCGGTGAAGAAGGATCTGATCGCAAAAAATAAAGAGATCCTGGATACATCGTTCTACCCCGGTTATGAAGAACTCAAAAAGAATATGGAGACGCTTCGCGGCACCGCGAAGACTTCCGGAAAGATCTGTGAGATGCAGGGCGGAAAAGAATTCTTTGAGAAGTACTTCCAGCTCCGCTCCGGTACGAACATGACGATCGATGAAGCAAAGAAGATGCTTCTGGACGATATCAATGCAAAGTATACCGATTTTTATTCCAAATTGCTTAAGCTCAACCAGCAGCAGAACGATGAGCTCATGAAGCATATGAGTCAGGATCCGTCCGTTGCGATCACTACGGGTTCTTTTGAAAAAGATGTCGAGTTCTGTAAAGAAGCGATCAAGAGCGATTTCCCGGATATCGGAGAAGTGAAATATACCATCTATCATATCCCGGAAGCGCTTTCGAAGAATCTTTCTCCGGCGGCTTACATGTCCACACCGGTCGATGATATCAATAAGAATGTCCTTATGCTCAACGATCACAGTGACGGACTTGGAGATATGCTGACCACGGTAGCGCACGAGGCTTTCCCGGGACATCTCTTCGAGGCTGTTTATCATATGCAGCACATGAATAACTTCTACCAGAAGGGCGGAACGACTGCGTATAAGGAAGGCTGGTCCACCTATTCGGAAGACTACATCATGAACCTGACCACTGACTACGATCTTCAGGTATATGAGTGCTTCGACACTTATATTGCACTTCTCAACTATCAGATGCAGGCATATCTCGATATCTGTGTTCACTATGACGGTTGGGGAAAAGATGATGTCGTGAAGTTCGTCGATCAGTATTTCCCGGGTGGCGGAAATCAGCTGGCGGATGCTTTCTACGACAGGATCATCGAGATCCCGTGCTATGTTACTCCGTACTGCTTCGGCAATATGTGCTGCAGCAAGATCATTAACGACGCGATGGCACAGTATGGAAACCAGTACAGCAAGAGTGAGATCCACGCGGCTTACCTCGATATGGGACCGAGTTCCTTTGATATTCTCGAGAAGTATATGCCACAGTACGTGGAAAAACAGCACTAATAAGTTGATGTGAAAGGATCAGGGTATTGAAACGATGGGCTGGCTGAAAGATAATCTCGGTACGATCGCTGTCAGCCTTGTTCTAGCGGTTATCGTGATCCTCATCATCGTCAAGATGATACGTGATAAAAAGAAGGGAAAAACTTCCTGCGGATGCGGATGTGCAGGGTGCGCGATGAGTGCCTCCTGCCATTCCCCTTCGAAGAAGGAAGGAAAAGATACATGAGAAGATCCGGAAAGTACATAAGATCTTTAGCGATGATCTCCGCGGGAGCGATCCTATGCGCGCCGCTTGCATCCTGCAGTTCCGGAGGCCGTGACAAAGTGGCCAGGCCGCCGGTGACATCGACGGATGAAAACGGAAACGTGATCTCCGGGAACCAGTGGGGCGACCGCCCGTCGGATGACGACACAGAAGCGGCGAAGACTTTCCGCGACTATGACAAGGGGCTTTTTATCGGAGCCTCCGATCTTCTCAATGCGTACTATGCTTTTGACGATCCGAAGAATTACTATTCGGACTGGCCGACCGTCGGACTTCTTTTTCCTCAGTCAACCGACTACAGCTCGGCGGCATCCACATACGAGATGCTCGAGGATACTCTTTCCTCTCTTGATCCGGCGGAACTCTCGGATGCCCAGAACCGGGCGATCAAGGACATGTGCTTCGACTTTAAGTATATGTCGGAGATGTATAAGCACTACCTTTATATCCCGCAGCTGAACCCCATGGGCGGAAAGCATGTCGTATATCCGCTTCTTGCATCGCTGATCCCCTTTGAAACGAAAGACGATGTCGATCGGTATTTTACGATCATCGGCGACTTTAAGGACTTCTTCACCAGAGCTTTTGAGGCGGAGGAGCTCCGAAGCAGCATAGGTATCGGGTATAATGACGAAAGCATCGACCGGATCATCCAGGACTGCTTCAAGATGAAGAAGGATCATGACACGAACTTCATGAAGACGACCTTTGATGAGCGTGTCAAGAAGCTGGGCCTTTCCGACCGGGAGACAGAAGAACTGATCAATAAGAACCAGGAACTGCTGGATCTTTATTATTTCCCGGCCATGGAGATGCTGATCGAAAAACTTCCGGAACTCAAGGGAAAGTGCAATGATGCGCCGTACCTGGCGGAGACTGCGGATGGAAAAGCCTATTACGAGGCCCTTTTCGCAAGAAAGACAGGCACGGATATGCCGGTGGAAGAGGCGAAAGAATTGCTTCAGAAACGGATCGATGAGATCTATGAAGAGTATATGCCGCAGTGGAAGGTGAAGGGATCGTATTTTGCCTTCGGCGACCTGGAATTCGATGAGGCGAGCGAATGGTGCAAGCGCTTCACGGAAGAACATTTTCCGGCGATCTCAGATCACGATGTCGAGGTCTATCCTGTTCCGAGACAGCTCTATGACTCGATCCAGCCGGCGAGATACTATCCATCTCCGATCGATAACTATACCCGGCACACCGTATGGATCAATAATGCGCTTCTGGATGACCCGCAGTACGATATGTTCACGCTCGTTTCGCACGAGATGTATCCGGGGCACCTTTACCAGCATCAGTATCAGGCGGAGAACCTCGAGAGCAAGTACCAGGTATTTGCGATGTCCGAGCCGTATGCCGAGGGCTGGGCGCAGTATTCTGAGACGATTATGATCCAGTATGCGCCGTTTGACAGAAAACAGGCGAAGCTCTCCGTAATGGCTTCGATCTTCTTTTCGACGTATATTGCGGCAAGACTCAGCATCGGTGTCGAGTATGAGGGCTGGGATTACGAGGATTGCAAGACCTATATCATGCACTACGGTCAGGACGGGGCTGCCATCGATGAGTACTGGAAGCGCCTTACTGCCGAGCAGGGGTATGCACTTGAGTATGCATTCGGCTTCCTTTTCACATCAGAGATCCTGGATCAGGCGATAGCCGATCTCGACGGTATCTGCACACCGGAAGAAGTCTATAAGGCATATCTGGATCTCGGCTGTGCGCCGTTCTCTGTGCTGAAAGAAGACATGGCGGCTTTTGTGGAAAGCAAAAAGAATTGAGCAGATCCCGCGTAATACCTGTGCAATAGTTCCTTTCCCGGAAAAACACGGCAAACACGCATCCTTCCGCATCCTTCTTCCGGAAGCAACCGCATCGACCCGAAATTGTCACGAAATTGTAGTAAAAAGTGCCTCCGAAACACTTGTATGAAAAGACATTATGTTATAATTAACTAGAAGTAATGGGACGATCCCATAATTTGGAGGCCTCAAAACATGGCAAAACAGACTCGTCTGGCGACGACGCTTACAGCGAGATATTTTCCTACAACAGAGCTTACAGACGCTTTTTATATGGACGGCCGCGTGACCAGCAAGTCCGTTGCCCGCTCCGCAGATCTTACCAACGATAAAGAAGACAGAGGTTTTTTCTTTTCTGTTTTTTCCCATCAGACCAATCCTGACCAGGATCCGAATGCTCTTCCGCCTTATGAACCGATCCTCCGCCGTCTCGGTACAGAACTGAAGACCGGCCGCCGTTCTCTCGATGATTCGATCGGTGAGATGGTAAATACCGCGGTTTCGATCACTGGCAAGATGAAGATCTCTCAGGGTAATTCCCGAGCGCCTTTCTTCGCAGGTGTTATGGTCAAAGATGGCGAAGCTTTTGCATCGACGATCGGCAAAGGCCTGGCATTCCTCTACCGTGATGATACACTCTACCCGATGACAGCGACGGATATCCGCATCGATGCGATCAATACCGCCCGTCAGAAGGTCGATAATTTCTATAACTTCTGTGCCACCAAGACGGCACCGGCACTTTGTTCCAATATCGCCCAGCTCAAGCTGGATGACTGCATTATCCTCTGTAACCGTGAGGTATATGAGGCACTCGGACAGCAGGAACTTCTGCGTATCCTTTATGATGCAGAGGATCAGAGCGATGCGGCATCCGTAGTTATCACAGAAGCGGCAGCGAAGCTCCCGGGAGTCCCGCTGCAGTTCATGATCTCCTTCGTTGAGGACATCACCTCCAGCGAGAAGGGCGGTTTCTTCGGATTCGGAAGAAAGAAGAAGAAAACCGTCGAAGAAGAGATCGATGATGACGATGAGTACAACGTAGCTCCGCCGGTACCGCTCGAGTCTCCGAAGAAGGCTCCGGCTCCGGTTTCCAAGGATGCGATGCTCTTCGGCGATGCACCTGTAAAGGAGAAATCTCCTGAGGCAAGGGCGCTCGAAGCTACCGCGATCACTCCGCCTGTCGGAAGCGCGGCAGACGCTATCGCTTCTCTCGGCGCCGAGACGGCATCAAGGACTTCTGCCGCTGCGGCTACGGGAGCGGCAACCAGCGCACTGGTGGATAAGGCGATCAATACACCTGTTCCGGAACCGACACTGTCCTTCGGTGACATTTCCGAACTGATGCCGGAAGAAACCGGCGAACCGAAGACAGAGGTTTCAAAAGAGGAACCGGTGAAGGAAGAGACATCTTCCGGGAATATGGAAGCGACGAAGGTAGTTCCTTTCGTAAACAGCTTCGATAAGGCAGCGGCTGAACTGGATGAGAAGATCGCAGAGAATACGGAGAGTGCTCCTGCGGCCAATCCTTTCGTACAGCCGCAGGCAACAGCTCCATCCGCACCTGTAAAGAAGGATGAGCCCTTTGTTGCAGTAAAGAATGAAGATAATCCGTTCTTTAAGGCCGCTGTCAAAGCACAGCAGCCGGAAGCTCCGGTTACGCCTTCCGTACCGCCGGTATCTCCGGAGGTTGAAGCTGCGGCAGCAGCTGTTTCGGGAGACGAGCAGGCTTCTGAAAATGTATCGTTTGAAGTAGGCGGAGAAGCACCGGTCAATGATGGCGGCGCTCCGCTCTTTATCGGCGACGAGCTTTTTGCCGGCGATCCGTCAAAAGCTCCTGTTGCCAAACAGAACGTGGCAGGCACTGAACAGACTACCGAGGCCGGAGCTTCGGGATCTGTTGCGGAAACAGACGAGGATGCCCCGCTTGTTTTCGAAGCGGAAGATGAGGTGAAAAAGCCTATGAACGACGAGCCCGAGTATTCCAACGATCCAAAAGAATTCGACGAGACCCCGCTATTCTTCGGAGATGCGGAGCCTTCTGCAGAAGATCAGTACGAGACACACGAGTCTTACCCATCCGATTATAATTCCGCTTCGGATGCGGAGACAGCAGCGTCATCCGGCGAGTTCGTGATCCCGTTCGCTTCTGCTGAGACACCGAACAATGCTACTTCTTCGGCGAACGATGTTCCGGAGATGCCTCTGTACGAAGCACCTTCCTATGTTCCGCCGACGTACCCGACCAACAGTGACACGCCGGTCGGCTATGAGGACACCGGCGTATATGCCCGCGGTTCCTATACTGTGGATGAGGATGAGGCAGCGCCTTCCGTATCCCAGTTCGTACAGCCGCAAGCGGCTCCGGTCTCTCCGTTCGTAAATGTTTCCTCTGAAGATTATGCAGCGGATACCGGCTATGCTGCTTCTGCTTATGACGAGCCGACGCAGGAGATGCCGGCAGTAAGCGATGCGGATTACGATCCGTTCGCGGCAGTCAGCGCAGCATCCCGGGAAGATGTTCCGCAGTATGACTTTGACAATCCTCCGCCGTCTGTGGCAGATCTCTTCGATGTATCGCCGTCTTCCGCACCGATCGAGCCGGCAGCATCTTCGATCCCGGCATATATGCAGCAGAGTGAAGCTGTCCGTCCGGGCTCTGTACCGGGTGTTTCGAAGCGCCCGTCCCAGCCGCAGCGTCCGGGAAACCGTCCGAATACCCAGCCGGCCAGAAGAAGACCGGATACGATCGATGACGGATTTGATAACGGAGACGATGAAGGACAGGCCGGTACATTCCTGCCATATGTCCTGGCAGCAGTTTCTCTGATCTGCCTGATCATCATTATCGTTCTTATCGCGAAGTCCTGCAGCAGCAGTAAGAAGTCGGAAGTAACCGATGTTCCTACGGATACATCGGTCACAGATATCTCCGAGTCCACGGAGTCAACACCTGAGTCCACACCGGAGACCACAGAATCCACTGCACCGGATCCGAATGCTCCGATCGGTATCTATACATTCTCCGATCAGATCGGCTGCCGCACATGGTGGGATCTCTTCCACACTGTATATGGCTATGATATTGATAATGAGCAGGATTCCCGTGTAACCACGATCCTGACCTACAATGAACTCGACAGTTCCTATACACCGAAGGCCGGTGATTCCGTCAAACTCCCGCCGGCGAGCATGTTCTCGAATCCGGTATAAGCTTCGGACCAAAACAGATCGAACCAGGCAGCCGCTTCGCAAGGAGCGGCTGCTTTTTGCTCGAATAAAAATCATTTGGCATGTGATCCTGTCATGTTGTCGGCTAAAGGGCATCGAAAAGCACTTTTTTTGGTATTTTGCCGAATTTGAAAATGACAGTGCTTTTTGACTAGAAAAATAGAAGAAATGCGACTACAATGGTACGGTATGTAATTATAGTTATTACTTGGAGGAGTTTATCATGAGTACGCACAAAAAGCTTTTCATTCCGGGTCCGGTTGAAGTCCGCGATGAAGTTCTGGAAAAGATGGCTACGCCGATGATCGGCCACCGTACCAAAGATGCATCTGCTCTGCAGAAGTCGATTTCCGAGAAACTGCAGAAGGTCATGGGTACGAAGAACACTATCATTCTTTCCACCTCATCAGGAAGCGGTCTGATGGAAGGCGCCGTACGATGTTTTACCGCAAAGAAAGCAGCGATCTTCTCCATCGGAGCATTTGGCGAGCGCTGGTATAAGATGGCGGTATGTAATGGTGTTCCGGCAGATATATTCCGTTCCGAACTGGGACAGATCACGACACCTGAGATGGTTGATGAGGCACTCTCCACAGGCGAGTACGACATGATCACCATCACACACAACGAGACTTCCACAGGTATCCACAATCCTGTCGGAAAGATCTCCGAGGTCTTAAAGGCAAAATATCCGGATGTTATCCTCTGCGTGGATACCGTAAGTTCCATGTGCGGAGACTATATCCCGGTAGATGAGTGGGGCATCGACGTCTGCATCACTTCCACACAGAAGTGCCTGGGTCTGCCTCCGGGAATGTCCATCGCTTCGGTTTCCGACCGTGCGCTGGAAAAGGCGAAGACCATCCCGAACAGAGGTCTTTACTTCGACTATGTCGAGCTTGCGAAGTTCGTGAAGGAGAAGCCGTTCCAGTATCCGTCCACGCCGTCTGAGTCACACATGTTCGCACTGGATTACCAGCTCGACTGTATCCTCAAGGAAGGTATGGAGAACCGCTATAAGAGACACTGCGAGATGGCAGAGCTCGTTCGCGACTGGGCAAGAAAGAATGCGGAGCTCTACTCCGATCCGGATAACCTGTCTGTGACAGTTACCTGTATCAAGAACACTCTCGGTATTCCGTTTGCCGAGATCAATAAGAAGATGGGCGAGAGAGGATATCTCCTGTCCGGCGGTTACGGTGCTCTGAAAGAGACCACATTCCGTATCGCACATATGGCAGATACCACGATCGAAGAGGTCAAGGCGATGCTTAAGGATCTTGATGAAGTAGTTGCCGAGCTGAAAAGCCAGAACGCATAAGTAATAGAAAACAGGGGCGCGATTCGCGCGATAGTAAATAGGGAGGAACACAAAATGAAGATTTTAGTTGCAGAGAAGATTGCGGCAGATGCTATCCAGTATCTGAAAGACGAAGGTTTTGAAGTAGATGAGAGACTTGGCTGCTCCCAGGATGAGATCAAGGGTTTCATCGGTGATTACGACGCACTCATCGTCCGTTCTGTAACCCAGGTAAATAAAGATCTTCTCGCAAATGCGAAGAATCTTAAGGTTGTCGGCCGTGCCGGTAACGGTATCGATAACATCGACGTTGCTGCCTGCACAGAGAAGGGCATCATCGCGGTAAATACTCCGGAAGCAAACATCATGGCAGCAGGTGAGCTCGCTGTGGCACATGCTTTCTCCATCTTCAGAAATCTCTGCCACGCAAATGAGGCAGCACATCACGACGATTTCCGCCGTGCACAGATGATCGGTAACGAGCTCGAGGGCAAGACCGCAGGTATCATCGGTCTCGGCCGTATCGGTTCCATCGTAGCCAGAAAGCTCAAGGGTATCGGTATGACAGTCGTTGCTTATGACCCGTACATCACACAGGAGAAGTTCGACACAGTTGGTGTTAAGCGCTGCGCGAAGCTTGAGGATCTTCTTGCTGTTGCAGATCTCATCACATTCCATACACCGAAGAATAAAGAGACTGTCGGTATGGTCGGCGCTGACGAACTTGCCAAGTGCAAGAAGGGCGTACGTATCGTAAATGCCGCTCGTGGCGGTCTTGTAAATGAGGCAGCTCTCTACGAAGCGCTGAAGTCCGGCCAGGTTGCAGCTGCAGCAATCGACGTATTCGATAAGGAGCCTTCTTACGACAAGGCACCGGGCGAGCAGCACTATGAGAACCCGCTTCTGACTCTTCCGAACTGCGTAGTTACACCTCACCTCGGTGCTTCTACTCAGGAAGCAAACCACAACGTAGGTTCTGCGGTTACCTCTCTCGTTGCAAAAGCACTTCGCGGCGAGCTCGTTGCTGCGATCAACATGCCTTCTTTCAGCGGCGATATGGCGGCGATCCGTCCGTATGCCGACCTTGCCGAGAAGCTCGGCAAGATCTACTTCCAGGCAGAAGAGGCTCCGGTCAAGAAGATCGAGGTCGAGTTCAGAGGCGCACTTGCTGAGCAGGAGACAGGTATCCTGACTCTTTCTGTTCTGAAGGGTTTCCTCTCCGCACATTCCGATGGACGTGTAAGCTTCGTAAATGTACGTCAGGGCGTCGAGTCCCATGGTATCGAAGTTGTTGAGAGCAAGAGTGCACAGTGCGAGCGCTACACCAGCATGATCGTTGTAAACTTCGTTACTGAGGAAGGCCGTGAGCTTTCTGTTTCCGGCACGATCGTCGGTGAAGATACCGAGGTCCTCGTTAGCTTCTTCGGATATCAGGCAGACTTTGCCATCGCTCCGATCATGCTTGCGATGCAGAACGAAGACAAGCCGGGCATCATCGGTAAGATCGCTACCAAGATCGGCGATCACAACATCAACATCAACAGCATGCACTGGGGTGTAAAGCCGGGCTCGAACAAGGCTCAGTCTTTCCTCGGCATCAGTGAGGAGATCGGTGAGGATATCTTAAGTGAACTCCGTTCGATTGACGGCGTGCTCCGCGTTACACAGATGTTCTTCTGAGACGCAGAGGCATAATCAAATAACAGACGAATAAGTAAATCCCCCGTCGCTGGTCCTCGGCTTATAGCCGGAGAACCGTTCCGGGGGATTTCTTATACGTCATTTTCTTTGGCTTGTTAGCACCTAAGAAGAAAGAAGCCTGACAACGTCAGTCGGCATAGAAGCAGCCGCTGAAGAGATCGTAGGCACCCTTGCCGTTGAAGTATACATCATAGTAGTCGTCATCACTGGATCTCAGGATCATCTGGAACTGGAAGTTCTGGGATTCGTCCGGGAAGACGGCTTCGAAAGTAACGAGCTCCTGTTTGGTGTTGATTCCCAGGATACGTACTACCGTGCCCGCAGGAACTGTGACGGACTGATCGGTGGGTTTTCCATCAGGTGTGAAATTGCCAAGGACCATCTTATCATTTGCCGCGCCGAGTCCATACTTTTTCATGAAATCAGATGTCTGCTTCGGGATACCGTTTGTGTCATTCAGCGTGGAAAGAATGCTAACGTGATTCGTACCCAGAAGATCAGAACGGCGATTGACTACGACGCTATCCGGATTTACAGGGAAAGAATCAAATTCGCCCATCCATCCGACATATTCGACGGAATCCCCGGTGACATGAAATACTAATGTGGTATTTACCGGATCTTCCATCGCACATTCTACATAGAGAAAGTATCCGTTATTGGTATAGGATACACATACCCAGGAGATATCATCTCCATCCTGAAGCTCCGGAAGATCAGGCAAAGTGATTTTTTTATCGTTTAGAGAGATTTCCAGATTGATGCCGTAATCATCATCGGAAACATCGTTAACAGTGAGTGTATCCAGGATCCCGTCTTCATCGAAATCCCATTTGATGTTATTCCCTACATCCTGCACGATGGAATAGTACTTCGTAGTAGATCCGAAATACTCGAGTTTTACGCAGTTGGACAAATCGAGGACAGAGACATTGAAGTTGATATCCTTGTTTTGGCCATCTAACATAACTGTGTCGGAGATGTGGATCGCATTCGCATAAAGAAGGAATGCGACATCCTCATTGTTCCTTATGTTTTCAGCGGCAGCTTTGACGGCTTCATACTGAGTCTTTTGCCAGTCGTTCGTGTTTGATGTAGTCGCGGGGATGCTGGCAATTATGGCATCGGCAAAAGCACTTCTATCCGTTATGATGTCGTCAAACTTGATTTCTTCGCCGGTCCCGGACTTGAAGTTGTAAAATGCTTCACTGTCGGAGGAAAGATCGGTTGAAATGAGGGTATCTTTCACACTGAAGGAAGTGATCTCACTGTCTGCACGGCACAGATTTATATAACTGCCGAAGTAGTTGGATGAAAACATATAATAGTTTTCATCACTGGCGTTCTTCTGGTATTCCGGGAACTGCTTGACGATATTATCATATTCCTTGTCACAGGCATTTTTGTGGATCGAACTGATATCGCTGAGTTTTTTGTTCAGCGCATCATAATTGTCCGACAGTACAGTATACGAAGACACATATTCATGAACGGACATCATATGGGGATAATCAAGATTCTTGATCAGTTCACCGTAAGCGCGGTCGGTAACATCTTCTGACAGATCCAGAAGCGTCAGAGAGTGGTCCAGTTTTACCTGGACCGGTCCGGAGGGTTTCCCGAGTCCGGAAGTATCGGAACTGCTTTCCGACTCGGATTCGGATTCTGATTCGGTGGACTGTTCAGATTCAGAAGACGTTTCTTCTGTTTCCGGAGCTTCTGTATCTTCCGTTTCCGTAGAGTCTTTCGTCCGTCTTGTTCGGGAAGTTTCCTTTTCATCTTTCTTTGAACAGCCGGCAAGAGATAAGATCATGGCCGCTGTCAGAAGAACAACAATACTGCGTTTCATAGTCATCCTCCTATGATACATTTATAAATAATTCACGAGAACAGAGTAGCATTCCAGGCCTGAAAAGTAAAGAAAACGGAAGAGTGGGAAAACTCGTGCAGAAAACGCTTTATTTGCTATAATGGGAAAGGTACTAATAAGATGATTAAGAGGGAAAAGACAGAAAGGATAATAGTATATGTTTTGTATTAATTGCGGAAAACAGATCCCGGATGAAAGTGCATTTTGCCAGTACTGCGGTTCAGCAGTAAATATGGTTCCGCAGGTTCCCCAGCAGGTGGTTGCGCCGATGCCGGCCGCACCACAATATACACCGGCACCGCAGCCGATGGCTCCCCAGCAGGCAGCTCCCCAGTATGCCGCGCCGGCACCTCAGGCCGCACCGGCACCACAGGCCGCACCGACACCACAGGCAGCACCGACACCACAGGCAGCACCTCAGGCATTCACGATGACTCCGGTAGCAATCGGACTTACGTCGCCTAAGAATGCCGCAGGACAGAGAGCTCCGCTCGAGGCCGCACCTCTATGGTATGTCGAGATCGCGAATAACCAGCTGCTTTTCTCCACACAGGGAAATGCCGCATCGTATATGTTTGGCGCGATCGGTGCACTTGCGACGATGGCCGCCTGTGATCTGAAACCGTCATTTTATGTCGAGCCGACAAGTATCCGCAGCATCCACTATGAGAAGAAATTGGGCGGACAGGTGATGATCATCGAGCTTCTGAGCGGCAATTTGCTTCAGCTCAAGGCGAAAATAGATATCCTTAATACGATCGAAAACTGGTGGAGAATGAATATTCAGAGATAAAGGAATATAAAGGAGATACACTTATGGTAAAGCATGTAATCATCTGGACTTTAAAAGATGAGCTCTCCGACGAGGAGAAGATCCAGGTCAAAAAGAACATCAAGGCAGGCCTTGAGGGACTTTCCGGGAAGATCCCGGGAATGACCGGTATCAAGGTATATACCGATGGACTCAGCTCCTCGAACACAGACCTGATGCTTGATACGAGCTTCGAAGATGAAGCTTCGCTTCAGGGCTATGCCGTACACCCGGCGCATGTGGAAGTGGCGAACACTGCTGTCCGTCCATATACGAAGATCAGATCCTGCTTCGATTTCGAGGTCTGATCCTTTTTGCGAAGAAGCAAAACCGGTAAGATAAAACCGAAAGACAGAAATCGATCATCTTTTATTCATTCTGCGCATTGACAGGGATTATATAGATTACTATAATTCCCGTGAATGAAAATGAAAGACAGTATATACCTACGAATTGAATAGTGAGCAAAGGCGTTCGCATGTGCCGGTTCCAAGGCACGTTGGGGACGCTTTTTTTCTGTTTGCTGGACCGGAGGGCATTATGAGAAAAAAAGACCGAAAGATCGTTTTGGAGGATGGAAGCTATTTTGAGGGATATGGCTTCGGTGCGGATGTCGAGCGTGTCTGTGAGATCGTCTTTAACACTTCCATGGTGGGATATCAGGAGATTCTTTCCGATCCGTCATACACCGACCAGATGGTGGTCATGACGTATCCCCTGATCGGCAATTACGGCATCACGGATGATGACTATGAGTGCAAGAATCCGAGTATCGGCGGCCTGATCGTCAGTGATTACAATGACATGCCGAGTAACTTCCGCTATACAAAGACACTTTCCGAAGAGATGGAAGATGAGGGCATCCCGGGCATCTCAGGTGTAGATACCAGAGAGATCACAAGAAGTATCCGTGATCTTGGTTCCCGAAGAGTGATCATCACGAGCATCGACACACCGCTCGATGTTGCGCTTGCAAAGATCACCGTCACTCCTGTCCCGCACGATCAGGTCTCCCGTGTATCCTGCCGCAAGCGCTGGTACTCGAGAACGGCTAACCCGAAGTATAACGTGGTTGCGATCGACTGCGGCATCAAGCTCAATATCATCCGGAAGCTGAATGAGTACGGCTGCAATGTGACCGTTGTTCCTTTTGATACGACTCCTGAAGAGATCGAGTTCATGAAGCCGGATGGAATCTTCCTTTCTAACGGCCCGGGAGATCCGGAGGATGTTACTCCCGTTATTTCTACGGTAAAAGCACTTGCCGGCAAGTTCCCGATCTTCGGTATCTGCCTTGGTCACCAGATGATCTCGCTTGCTTACGGCGCAAAGACATATAAGCTGAAGTTCGGTCACCGTGGCGGTAACCACCCGGTCAAGAATCTTGAGACCGGGAAGATAGAGATCACTTCCCAGAACCACAGCTATGCGGTCGATCTTAAGAGTCTCGAGGGAACAAAACTTAAAGCGACACACATCAATCTGCTTGACAATACCGCCGAGGGGGTCGAGTGCAAAGAGGATATGGTCTTTTCCGTGCAGTACCATCCGGAGAGTGCTCCGGGTCCGCAGGACAGCACATATCTTTTCGAGAAGTTCGTCTCTATCATGAAAGACTTCTGTGAGAAAAAAGAGAGCGAGGTGAACGTCAATGCCTAAGAGAACAGACATTCATAAAGTACTCGTGATCGGCTCGGGTCCGATCGTTATCGGACAGGCGGCGGAGTTTGACTATGCAGGTACACAGGCCTGCCTGGCACTTAAAGAAGAAGGCTACGAAGTTATTCTTGCGAACTCAAACCCGGCGACCATCATGACAGATACATCCATCGCGGATAAGGTCTATATGGAACCGCTGACACTGCAGTACCTCGCACGTATCTGCCGTCTCGAAAGACCGGATGCGATCGTTCCGGGTATCGGCGGACAGACGGGTCTTAACCTTGCGATGCAGCTGGCGAAGAAAGGTGTTCTGGAAGAGTGTGAGATCGAGCTTCTCGGTACCGACGCCAAGAGTATCGAGTGCGCGGAAGACCGTGAACTCTTTAAGGAACTCTGTGAGAGGATCGGCGAGCCGGTCGTACCTTCCCAGATCACCTATAGTATCGAAGAAGCACTTTCTGCGGCAGAAGAGATCGGATACCCGGTCATCCTGCGTCCGGCATTTACACTGGGCGGCACCGGCGGCGGATTTGCAAATGATCCGGAGGAGCTCCGCGAGATGATGAAAAACGCACTGGCGCTTTCACCGGTGCATCAGGTCCTTGTGGAGAAGAGCATCAAGGGCTATAAGGAGATCGAGTACGAAGTTATCCGTGACGCAAACGATACCGCCATCACGGTATGTAATATGGAGAACCTCGATCCGGTCGGTATCCATACCGGTGACTCCATCGTCGTGGCGCCTTCGCAGACACTGACGAATAAGGAATATCACATGCTGCGTGACAGTGCCCTGAAGATCATCCGCGCACTGGGTGTTAAGGGTGGCTGTAACTGCCAGTTCGCACTCGATCCGCACTCCTTCAAGTACTATGTCATCGAAGTCAATCCCCGTGTATCGAGATCTTCCGCACTCGCATCGAAAGCCAGCGGTTACCCGATCGCACGTGTTTCCGCAAAAATCGCAGTCGGCATGAATCTCGATGAGATCAAGCTTGCCAATACGCCTGCCTGCTTCGAGCCGGCTCTCGACTATGTTGTCACCAAGATGCCGAGATTCCCGTTCGATAAGTTCCCGGCAGCGATGAATAAGCTTTCCACGCAGATGAAGGCGACCGGTGAGGTCATGAGCGTGGGCAGAACTTTTGAAGAAAGCCTTCTGAAAGCGATCCGCTCGCTCGAGGATAGCAAGAACCATATCCATATGACGAAGTTCGATTCCGAGCATATGAGTGTCGATGATCTGCTCGAGTACATCAAGGAAGGTACCGATGACCGCATCTATGCGATCTCGCAGCTGATGTGGCTGGGCGTCGATCACTCCCGTATCTGCAACATCACGGGTATCGACATGTTCTTCCTCGACAAGATCAAGAAGATCGTTGATTTCGAGCGTGAGATGGAAGCAAATCCGGGATCGGTCGAGCATCTGATCGAAGCCAAGAGAATGGGATTCTCCGATTCCTATGTTGCTGAACTCTGGAATAAGACAGAGGATGAGATCTATCAGCTTCGAAAAGAGAAGAAGATCGCTCCGATCTATAAGATGATCGACTCCTGCGCATCGGAGTTTGACAGCTATATCCCGTATTTCTACTCGACATACGGCAAGCAGAATGAGTCGATCGTATCCGACAGAAAGAAAGTCATTGTGCTGGGTTCCGGTCCGATCCGTATCGGCCAGGGTGTCGAGTTTGACTATTCTACTGTCCATGCGGTACGGACGATCCAGTCGATGGGCTATGAAGCTATCGTTATCAACAACAACCCGGAGACAGTATCTACCGACTATACGACAGCCGATAAGCTCTATTTCGAGCCGCTGACGACAGAAGATGTCATGAACATCATCGACCTGGAAAACCCGCTGGGTGTTATCGTAACACTGGGAGGACAGACGGCCGTAAACCTCGCTGATTCGCTTACAAAGCGCGGGGTTCATATCATCGGTACAGATAACGATGCGATCGAAAAAGCAGAAGATCGAGATGCTTTTGATGCAGTCATCAAGTCCCTCGGCATCCCGAATCCGAAAGGCGAAGCCGTAACGGATATTCCGACCGGCATCAAGGTCGCAGAGAAGATCGGTTATCCGGTACTTGTCCGTCCGTCCTTCGTACTGGGCGGCCGTGCCATGGAGATCGTGGCCAATGAGACCATGCTCGTGAAGTACCTGAAGAATGCCGTAGAAGTGGACGAAGATAAACCGGTCCTTATCGACAAATATCTCGTCGGAAAAGAAGTCGAGGTCGATGCGATCTGCGACGGAAAAGAAGTATTCATCCCGGGCATCATGGAACTCGTCGAGAGAACAGGTGTCCATAGCGGTGACAGTACCAGCGTATATCCGCCGTTCTCGATCTCGGAGAAGGTAAAAGAGACGATCTGTGATTACACGACAAGACTCGGTTTGGGCATCGGTATCGTGGGCCTTTTCAATATCCAGTTTATCGTTGCTAAAGACGATAGCGTCTATGTCATCGAGGTCAACCCTCGTGCCTCGAGATCGGTACCGTTCCTCTCGAAATCGACCGATCAGAATCTTGTAACGATCGCAACCAAAGTCATGCTCGGCGAGTCGCTGGAAAAACAGGGGATCACCCGTCTGACTCCGCCGGAGAAAACAGACCGCTGGTATGTAAAAGCACCGGCATTCTCCTTCCAGAAACTCGACGGTATGGATGCCTATCTCTCTCCGGAGATGAAGTCCACCGGCGAGGCGATCGGCTACGATAAGAGCCTGAACCGTGCGTTCTTTAAGGCGCTTCAGGCATCCGGCATCAAGATGAAGGACTATGGTACCGTTATCGTTACCCTCGCGGACGAAGATAAGGAAGAAGCACTTCCTTTGATCCGCCGTTTCTACGAGCTCGGTTTCAATATCGAGGCCACGATCGGTACGGCAAACTTCCTGAAGAATCACGGCATCCGTACGAGAGTCCGCGGCAAGCTCAGCGAAGGAAGCACCGAGATCCTCGATTCCATCCGCGCCGGATATGTCAGCTATATCATCAACACCAGAGCGATCCTCTCCGGTGTCCACTACGAAGATGGTGTAGCGATCCGCCGCTGTGCGATCCAGAATGGTGTAACGATCTTTACATCGCTTGATACCGTTAAGATCCTTCTCGATGTTCTCGAGGAGACGATCCCGGGAATCAGCACGATCAATGCCTAAGAGGCAATTTTAGATCGTATCTGCCTTTTCCGGTAAGTTAGCATCGTTTCTAAAATAGACTGTCTCAAATTGCAGGACAGTCTATTTTTCATGTTAGCAGACATGGTATAATTTCCATGAAAAATGAAAAAGCATCTGCATAAACAGTAATTTGACAAACAGCACCTAGCAAAAGCCCCGACAGAATAAAAGAGCATACTGCTCGGAAGAGACAACTATGGACACGAATAAAATACTGGACTACAGGCTTTATATTCAGAGAGCGGAAGAATTTATCCGCGCGGATCTTCACGCGGAATTCAGACAATATAATAAGATCAAAAGCGGAGACGTGGAAGGCGTGCGCGACCGGTTCAAGATCGCACGTCTTACTTTCTTTGAAGGCCGCGGCGTACTCTCGAAAGATCCTCTCCGGAACATCATCTACCACCTGGTCGCATCTGCTGCCGTAATCAGCAGAATGTGCATCGATGGCGGCATGGATATGAACACCGCATACTCACTAAGTGATATCTATATCAACAAGGCGGACGAAGCAGAGTCCGTCGATGAAGTCATGGATCTTATCGCCGAGATGCAGATCGACTACGCGACACGTATGCGCGCGATCAATCAGAAAAATGTCGTTAACCTCCATGTCAGAAGATCGATCGACTTTATATATAATAATCTCAATAAGGCCCTTACGGTAAAAGAACTTGCTGAGAGAGAAAAGCTGAACCCCAGCTATTTCTCCCGCCTTTTCCTGAGCGAGACCGGAAAAACGGTCGGAGATTTCATCACGGAAGCGAAGATCAAAACTGCACAGAATATGCTCTGCCACTCGGAGTACAGCATCTTCGACATTTCCGTATCACTCGGATATTCCTCGCAGAGTGCTTTTACCAATGTATTTAAGGGCAAGTGCGGAATGACTCCGAAGAAATACAGGGACATGAACAGCGGAAAGTTCAAAAATAAATAGGGAACATTCAGCATCTATAAAGAATTGTTAAAACGATACCATGCTTCTGTTCGGGTGATCGAAACAGGAGCTCGGATTTACAGCGATCGCCGGATTCTTCGACCTTCCGGTCATGATCCCGTCCTTTGCGATCTGGCTTCTGGTCCTGATGGCGGCGTACATGATCCTCGCGCAGATCCTAAAAGCGATCTACATCCGAATCAATAAAGAATGGGTATAAAATAGAAGAAGGCGGGATCTCCCGCACAGATTTAGGTAATAAACGGGGGAACCCCCGCAGAAGAAGGAGTTATTTATGGCAAAGGTGATCCTATTAAACGGCAGTGCGCACGCGCATGGATGCACGGCAACGGCGCTCGATGAGATGATCAAAGTGTTTCAGGAGGAAGGGATCGAGACGGAACTGATCCAGGTCGGAAACAAAGATATCCGCGGATGCATCTCCTGCGGAACCTGCAGTGCAAAGGGGAAGTGTGTCTTTGATGATCTGGTAAATGAAGTTGCTCCGAAATTCGAAGAAGCGGACGGACTCGTTGTCGGAAGTCCGGTATATTATGCATCTCCTAACGGCAACATTCTTTCCTTCCTGGATAGACTCTTCTACAGCACATCTTTTTCGAAACAGATGAAAGTCGGTGCCGCGGTAGTCAGCTGCCGCAGGGGCGGAAACACAGCGACCTTTGACGTGCTGAATAAGTACTTTACGATTAGCAATATGCCGGTAGCTCCGTCCACTTACTGGAACCAGGTGCACGGCTTTACGGCAGAAGATGTGAAGAAGGATCTTGAGGGCCTGCAGACGATGCGGAATCTGGCCAGAAATATGAGCTTCATGATCAGGGCCTTTGCAGATGCCAAGGAGAAGTATGGATATCCGGAGATCGAGCGCGGATCCTTCACGAGTTTCCCGGACGGCAAGTGAGAGACGAAGTCCTATGTGGGCGATTATATATGTCTAAAATGAGGCATTCCATGAATAGACATAACTTAGTTTCCGGTTTATATGTCTGAATTGCATTAATCAAATTGCAGACATACGAAAAGCACTCAAAAGTATGTCTCTTTTAGTGCGTTTGATGATCCAGACATATTTCTCGAAGAGATTTTTATGTCTGGATCTACTCGCTGATATTTGAGACATAGAAAACTGCAGATTTGATATGTCTAAAAGTTAGTAAACGCATTACAGACATAAATCCTTAATCTCAAGTTATGTCTGAATTTGCAACTCATGGATCTAGACATATAGACACTGATAAAGAGAGGGAGCCTCGTTGCTATGAGACTCCCCCGTGAATTATATAGTGTTTTGTATTTGCATCCGGCTCCGGATCAGAACTTGATCGTGATCATCGGGCGGACACCTATTTCCTGATCAGCATTGGCGGCTCTGCCTCCTCTTGCCAGATCGAGAGTCAGAAAAGCTTTGTTGTTTTTTGAACGGCCTTTACACCAGGAAGCTGCCAGAGAATCTCCCTCGGCCACATCATTTTCCTCGCAGAAGGACTTGGAATAGCCGGTCAACATCTCGTAGAGGAATTCTCTTTCAAAGTCTTTGACTGTGACCTTCTCAGGAAGGGTCACACTGTCATCGTCTTCATCTGCCACGATCAGTTTCTTTTGTTTGTCGGTAAACGCGTCCTCATAGAACTCTTCGTTCAGCCAGTCATGAAGAGACGTGTCTGCGAAATCTACCACGTCTTTCTTATTCATTCTCATCTTTTCCAGAGCATACTTGCTTACGACGGTGATGCCGTTTTTGTCTTTGTCGAAGACGACCCAGGTGATGGGCTCTTCGCTGTATGTTCCGAAGGTAATACGGTCTGCAACATCGATATCTTTCATCTCAAATGTGCCTTCACACTCGACGGAGATCACCGGACGAACGCCGACGTCTTCTGCGGAAAACAGGCCATCCGGACCGTGACCGGAATTATTTCTCTTTGTTCCGAGACAAAATACGAAGCTTCCCACGGACGTACCACCGCCGGCCGAACGCATTAGGTTCACATCACGCGTCCAGAATTTGCAGCTGCCGTTTTCCATCTGGATCCCCAGATCTTCTGTGTGGTCTGTCGGCTCACACGTAGCATCCTGCGGATTCATACGGTATTTTAAATACTCCGGAAGAAATACTTTATCCGTCAGCCAGCGCGCATCACCGGTGTACATGCTGTAGGAAGTGTCGATGATGCTTTTCTTTTCTGATTTGGTAAATGCTTCCTCGAAGAAATCATTGTTCAGCCATTCTCTGAGAGTGCAGTCCTCCCAGGAAGATTCTCCGTCTTCGTTAAACGGCAGGCACTCGATAGCACAGGTACTCTGCAGCTCGACGATGACCTTGTCCTCGCCAATGACGAAGTTCCTGTGCATGACTTCCCATTCGATATCTTCGTCTTCGTACTTACCCATGGTAATAATATCTCCGACTTCAAGTTCGAACTTCGGTATTTTCTTTTTGCAACCTGAGGTGACTCCGAGGATCATGGCGACCGTAAGAGCCAGTGACAACATCTTTTTCATAATAATACACCCATACCCTTTTTCCCAAGTGATAAGAGCATTATATCATACCGCCCGAAAAGCACTTGAAGACGCGGCATAATCGCGATACTTTCCACCATGTTTCTGCTTTCCTGCTATGCTGCTTCATGGTACGATAGAAGAGAATTGGATATAAAACTGCGGGAAAAAGGAGTGTGTGACATGTTTGATTTCAAATACTATACCCCGACAAAAGTGCTTTTCGGGAAGAATACAGAGACGAAGGTTGCCGAACTGATCCGTGAATTCGGTGGAACGAAAGTCCTTATTCATTATGGTGGAGGAAGTGTCGTGCGCTCCGGGCTTCTGAAGCGCGTAACAGATACGCTCGATCAGGCGGGGATTGCTTATGTGACACTCGGCGGTGCGGTCCCGAATCCGCATCTCGGACTGGTATATGAAGGAATCGAACTCTGCAAAAAAGAAGGTGTGGATTTCCTTCTCGGTGTCGGTGGCGGAAGCGCGATCGACTCGGCCAAAGCGATCGGATATGGTGTCGCGAATGAAGGCGATGTATGGGATTACTATGACTATAAGCGTCAGGTAAAAGGATGCCTCCCGCTGGGTGTTATCCTGACCATCGCAGCTACGGGAAGTGAGATGAGTGATTCTTCTGTTATCACGAAAGAGGAAGGACTTGTGAAGCGCGGATACAGCAGTGATTATGGCCGTCCGAGATTCGCGATCCTGAATCCTGAACTGACGATGACACTTCCGGATTATCAGACAGCCTGCGGATGCACGGATATCATGATGCATACGATGGAGAGATACTTCACGCAGGGCGGCAATATGGAGATTACTGATTCACTTGCTGAGGGACTTCTCCGCACGGTGAAAAAGAATGCCGTGATCCTTCGTGATGATCCGAAGAACTATGACGCCAGAGCCGAGGTAATGTGGGCAGGTTCTCTTTCGCACAATGGCCTGACCGGCTGCGGCAATGACGGCGGTGACTGGATGACCCATAAGCTTGAGCATGAGCTCGGCGGCCTTTACGATGTGGCACATGGTGCCGGTCTTGCGGCGATCTGGGGAACCTGGGCAAGATATGTCTATAAGAACTGCCTTCCGAGATTTAAGAAGTTCGCACTGAATGTCATGGAAGTTCCGGATAAGGGAACAGATGAAGAGATCGCGCTTGCCGGTATCGAGGCGATGGAAGATTTCTACCGTTCCATCAATATGCCGACAAATCTCCGTGAGCTCGGTGTAAACCCGACCGAAGAAGAACTCGTTCTGATGGCAAAAAAATGTGCGATCGGTGTAGGCGGTGAGAAGGGCTCCGCGAAGGTCCTCGATGAGCAGGCGATGCTTCAGATCTACCGCGCCAGTATGTGATTCTGATCGCTGTACTTTATTCTATGTTTTCAGAGATATAATCAGCAGCCGCCTGACACGAATGCCGGGCGGCTGCTGACGTTAGTAGGAAAATAGAGAAAATAGGTTCAAAGTCTAATGCTGTTCTTCACAAGGCCGAGGAAGAGCGGGTGCGGTTTATCGGGACGGCTCTTGAATTCGGGGTGGAACTGTACGCCGACGAAAAACGGATGCCCTTTTATCTCGACAGCTTCGACGAGAAGATTATCCGGCGAAAGACCGCTGATGATGTCCTTCATCTGATCTCTGTAAATGTTATTGAATTCATATCTGTGACGGTGTCTCTCACTGATATTCTCAGATTGATAGCACTGCTCCATCATGGTGCCGGGCAGGATCTTGCAAGGGTAAGATCCGAGACGGAGAGTGCCGCCCTTTTCGATCTCATCATTCTGTCCGGGCATGAAGTCGATGACCAGATGCTCGGATTCTTCGTCGAATTCTCTGGAGTTTGCATCCTTATAACCGAGTACATCTCTGGCGTATTCGATGACGGCGATCTGCATGCCGAGGCATATTCCTAAGTACGGGATATTCTTCTCGCGGGCATACTTTGCGGCAAGTACCATTCCCTCGATACCGCGGTCGCCAAAGCCGCCCGGAACGAGAATACCGTCTGCTTCAGAGAGGATAGATTCGTAGTTCTCGGGAGTCAGATCCTCGGAGTCGTTCCACAGGATCTTCACGTTCGAATGATACTTATAGCCTGCATGGTGCAGTGCTTCTGCGACGGAAAGATAGCAATCGTGGAAGTGGGTGTATTTACCGACGAGTGCGATAGTGCATGTCTTATCACAGCTCTTGATGCGCTCGACCATAGATGCCCAGGAAGACAGATCGCAGGGCTGTGTTTCCAGTTGGAGTTCGCGGCAGACCACATCGGAGAAACCGCTCTTTTCGAGCATGAGCGGCGCTTCGTAGAGGATCGGGATCGTCGTGTTTTCGATAACGCAATCGGGAGATACATTACAGAACATCGCGATCTTCTTGAAGATCGATTCATCTTCGATCGGCTCGTCGGTTCGAAGGATGATGATGTCCGGAGAAACACCCATGCCCTGGAGTTCTTTTACCGAGTGCTGGGCGGGCTTGGATTTGTGCTCGCCGGAAGCCTTGAGATAAGGGACGAGTACGACATGGATATAAAGCGCGTTATGCGGACCGACTTCACGACCGACCTGACGGATCGCTTCGATAAAAGGCTGGCCTTCGATGTCACCGATCGTACCGCCGATCTCGGTGATGACGACATCCGCCTCGGATTCCAGGCCGACGTTATAGATGAATTCTTTGATCTCATTGGTGATGTGCGGGATCGTCTGTACGGTAGAACCCAGATATTCGCCGCGGCGTTCTTTGGCGAGTACCGAGGAATATACTTTACCGGTTGTAAGGTTCGAGAATTTATTTAGATCTTCGTCGATGAACCGCTCATAGTGACCGAGGTCGAGATCTGTTTCCGCGCCATCTTCCGTGACGAAAACCTCGCCGTGCTGATAGGGACTCATCGTACCGGGGTCCACGTTGATGTACGGGTCGAGTTTCTGCGATGCGACCTTAAGGCCTCTCATTTTCAGAAGACGGCCGAGAGATGCGGCAGTAATACCTTTTCCGAGTCCGGATACGACACCACCTGTTACGAATATATATTTAGTCATTTTATCATCCTCACTTTCTTTCGCTGATGAGACACGGACACTTCTTATTTTCCGCTGTCGCCATAGTTTTTCAGGACGCGCGCCGAAGGGTCATCTACGTCACAGCCCTCCCACGACTTGTTCGGCATCCAGAAGTCAACGACCATCTCTGCCTGACCCTCGTAATACTTCTCGAAGATCTCCCGGTAGAGGAGAGATTCTTTGGTAAAAGGGGTGGCGAAAGAGTATTTCTTTTTTCCTTCTTCGTAAGCTTCGTCAGTGTAGCAGGATGCGGCATATTCTTTCAGGTGATCGACCATGGAGTGACCGACCGCATCGGAGAAAGCCGCCTTCTCACGGAAGAGGATATCGTGCGGCAGAAGGTCCCCCTCAAAGGCTTTTCGAAGGAGATACTTTCCTTTGCCGTAGGTGTTGAGTTTCTTCTCCGGATCGATCGCCATGACGTACTTGACGAAATCGAGATCGCCGAACGGTACACGCGCTTCGAGAGAGTTACTGGAGATGCAGCGGTCGGCACGGAGTACATCGTACATGTGGATCTCGTGGATACGCTTGACGGCTTCCTCCTGAAAAGCACTCGCCGACGGTGCGAAGTCCGTGTATTTATATCCGAAGAGCTCGTCGGAGATCTCACCGGTGAGAAGAACTCTTACATCGGAGATCTCGTGGATCTTCTTGCAGAGAAGGTACATACCCATCGATGCACGGATCGTTGTAATATCGTAGGTTCCGAGGATCTCGATGACTTCCGGAAGAGAGGAGATGACATCCTCTTTCGTGATGATGACTTCCGTGTGATCGGATCCGATATAGTCTGCGACCTGCTTAGCATACTTGAGGTCGATGGCATCCTCGCTCATACCGATGGCAAATGTCTTGATCGGGTGATCCTCCATGTGCTGTGCGACCGCACATACGAGAGAAGAATCGAGACCACCGGAAAGAAGGAATCCGACCTTGGAATCACTGACGAGACGTTTTCTGATTCCTTCAACGAGCTTGTCGTGGATGTTGCTACAGATGGTCTCGAGATCATCTGTGATGACCTCGTCAACTTTTGTGATATCGCAGTAGCAGGTGAACTTCCCATCCTTATAGTAATGTCCGGGCGGGAAAGGTAATACCTTCTTGCTGTAGGGGACGATGTTCTTTGCTTCGCTGGCGAAGATGATGTGACCATCCTCATCGTAGCCGTAGTAGAGAGGACGGATACCGATCGGATCTCTTGCGGCGATGAGTTCTTTTGTATCTGTATCGTAGAGGATGAGGGCGAACTCCGCATCGAGTTTGCTGAACATCTCTACGCCGTATTTCTCATATAAAGGAAGAAGCACTTCGCAGTCGGAATCCGAGGCGAATGAATACCCGTCGGAAAGGAGTTCCTGCCGAAATGCTTCGAAACCGTAGATCTCGCCGTTGCAGACGAGGTATCTGCCCTTCTGTGTGAATGGCTGCATGCCTTCTTCGTGGAGACCCATGATCGCCAGTCTGTGGAAACCCATGGTGCCGTCAGTAAGGTCTATGATCCGGCTCTGGTCCGGACCTCTCGAGATGGTCTTATCAAACCCCTCCTTAAACTTCTCCTGCGTCAGACCGGGACACAGGTAAAACATAATGGAACACATAACTTTTTCCTCCAATACTTCATTGTATTTTGAAAAGCCCTAAGGAGCCCTGCGGGATGCATGCAGGACTCCTCTCGGGATTTCAGATTATCGTATTATTCGACATCCTGTAAGGCGTCGAATCCCTCTTCACTTGTACGTACCTTGATGACGTTCTCGACATCGTAGACGAAGATCTTACCATCACCGATATGGCCGGTGTAGAGCACTCTCTTCGCAGTATCGATGACAGCCTGTACAGGTACTCTTGCTACCACGATATCCATCTGGATCTTCGGAAGGAGTGAAGGTTCAACTTCAACGCCTCGATAGAATTCCAGCTTACCTTTCTGGATGCCGCAGCCCATAACGTGGGTGACTGTCATACCGGTGATACCGATATCCAGGAGTGCGGACTTAAGAGGCTCGAGCATACGCTCTTTGCATACGATCTCGATCTTGGTGAGCTTCTTGCCGTCCGGGCTCTTATAAGGAATACCGGAAGCGACCTTGGAAACTTCTTTGACTTCGATTGCTTCTGCCATCGGAGTTTCGCCGATAACCTTGATGTTCGGAAGAACAGAGTCATCAACTGTCGGAGCGAAGTCTGCGTAAGCAGATACCAGACCGTGCTCGGAAATATCCATACCTGCGAGCTCGTCTTCTGCGGAAGCACGAAGACCGATGGTGTGCTTGATGATCTGGAATGCAGGGATCATGCAGAGTGCTGTCCAAGCAAGGATCGCTGTAATACCCAGGCACTGTGTGCCGAGAACTTTCATACCTTCGGAGAAGGAAGTACCGTGTACGAGTGCGTAGATCGGACCATCAACTCCTGCATCTGCTGTGGAAGTGGAGAGGAGACCTGCTGCGATCGTACCCCAGACACCGTTTGCCAGGTGAACACCAACTGCACCAACCGGGTCATCTACGTGGCACTTAAGGTCGAGCTTCTCAATAACTACTACTACGAGGATACCGCTTACGATACCGATGACTGTAGCACCGATAACATCGACGTTGTTACAACCTGCGGTTACACCTACAAGACCTGCCAGGGAGGCGTTCAAGCACATGGATACATCAGGCTTGCCGTTCTTGATCCAGGTGTAGATCATGGTGACGCATGTAGCGACTGCCGGAGCAACTGTTGTTGTTACGAAGATTGCTGCGAGAGAAGCAACAGAAGTTGCAGCAGCACCGTTGAATCCATACCAGCCGAACCAGAGGATGAAGCAGCCGAGAGCACCGAGTGTTAAGGAGTGACCCTGGATCGCCTTGACCTTTACGACCTTGCCGCTCTGGTCTTTGACATACTTACCGATACGTGGCCCGAGGATGATCGCACCGATCAGAGCGGAGAGACCGCCGACGGAGTGGATCGCTGCAGAACCTGCGAAATCGATGAAGCCCATCTTTGCGAGCCAGCCCTGAGAGTTCCATACCCAGCCTGCTTCGATCGGATATACGACCAGGCTGATGATGCCGGAATAAACACAGTATGCGGAGAACTTGGTTCTTTCTGCCATCGCACCGGAAACGATCGTAGCGGCTGTGGCACAGAATACTAAGTTAAATACGAAGGAGGACATCGGGAAGTTTGAAAAATCAGAGAAGATCTTCATGTTCGGGACACCGATGATTCCCATTACGTAGTCTTCACTCATCATGAGGGCGAAGCCCAGGAGACTGAATACTACAGTACCGATGCAGAAGTCCATCAGGTTTTTCATGATGATGTTTCCTGCGTTCTTTGCTCTGGTAAAGCCGGTCTCGACCATTGCGAAACCGCACTGCATGAAGAAGACCAAAGCGGCTCCTATCAAGAACCATACACTAAATATAGTGTCGTTTGCGGATTGTAATAAAGCTTCCATTTTATTTACCTCATTTACTTTCTTTTCGCGAAAAGCAGAAGTGGCGATGATGCCCGATGGTTACCCATCTTCGGCACATCGCCACATTGCGTGTGATACTTTTCGCTTATGCGTTTTTATCTAACTCCGAAGAGCAGTTCGCCGTAGGACGGGAACGGCCAGATCTTGGCACTGCAGAGGGACTCTGCTGTATCTGCTGCGGCACGGAGATCCTGCATCGCTACAAATACTTTGTCTCTATAAGCGTAGGACTGAGCGAGAATATCTTCGATCTCGTGTACTTCGATTACTGCATCTTCGAGGACCTGTGTTCTCGAAGCGATATCGCTCTGGAGTTTGCTGAGCTTACTGATCAGATCGGTCTCAAATGCTGCATCTACTCCGGCGGCCTGTTTAACGGCGATCGCTGTATCAGCCAGTTCCTTGATGTACTCGGTTACTGCCGGCAGGATATCCTTTCTTGCCATATCGATCATGGTGAGTGCTTCGATATTGATGATCTTCGAGTAGTTCTCGAGGAGGATATCGTGGCGGCTCTGCATCTCTGCGAGACTGAATACACCAAACTTCAGGAACAGATCCTTATTCTTCTGATCGAGGAATCTCTCCATAGCTTCCGGTGTGGAACGGAGATTGAGAAGACCTCTCTCCTCGGTAGCTTCCTTGATCCAGCTGTCATCATAACCGTTGCCGTTAAAGATGATTCTCTTGTGGGCTGTGATCGTCTCTTTAATGAGTGCAGAAAGTTCTGCGTTAAAATCACTTGCCTTCTCGAGTCTGTCTGCAAATTCACAGAGAGAATCTGCAACCGCGGTATTGAGCATGATGTTCGCACATGCGATCGAGTTAGCGGAACCGAGCATTCTGAACTCGAACTTATTACCTGTGAAAGCAAACGGAGAAGTTCTGTTTCGATCGGTAGAATCCTTCGGGAACTTCGGAAGAACGTCTACGCCGATCTCCATCTGTACTTTCTCATGCTGATCGTAAGCTTTTCCTTCTACGATCGACTCGATGATACCATTCAGTTCATCACCCAGGAACATGGAAACTACTGCCGGCGGAGCTTCGTTCGCGCCAAGACGGTGATCGTTTCCTGCGGTTGCTACCGAGATACGGAGCAGATCCTGATGTACATCTACTGCACGGATAACGGCTGCCAGGAACAGTAAGAACTGAGCATTCTCGGAAGGTGTTTCACCGGGCTCCAGGAGGTTGACTCCCTTATTGGTGCTGATGGACCAGTTGTTATGCTTACCGGATCCGTTAACACCTGCGAACGGTTTCTCGTGAAGGAGACAAACCAGACCGTGCTTCTTAGCAACTTTCTGCATGATCTCCATCATTAACTGGTTATGGTCAGTTGCGATATTCGTTGTGGTGAAGATCGGTGCCAGCTCATGCTGTGCAGGAGCAACTTCGTTATGCTTTGTCTTGGCAAGAACACCCAGCTTCCAGAGTTCTTCATCGAGATCCTTCATGTAAGCGGATACTCTCGGCTTGATGGATCCGAAGTAATGATCTTCGAGTTCCTGACCCTTCGGAGCCTTGGCACCGAAAAGAGTTCTTCCTGTATAAATAAGGTCTTTTCTCTGGTTGTAAAGCTCTACCGGGATGAGGAAGTATTCCTGCTCAGGTCCTACAGTAGTTTTTACTGTGAGGTGGGGGTCGGTGTTACCGAAGAGACGGAGTACACGGACGGCCTGCTTGCTGATAACTTCCATCGAACGGAGAAGAGGTGTCTTCTTGTCGAGTGCCTCGCCGCTGTAAGAACAGAAAGCGGTCGGGATGCAGAGTGTGTTGTCTTTGATGAAAGCGTAGCTTGTCGGATCCCATGCTGTATAGCCTCTTGCTTCAAATGTAGCTCTCAGTCCGCCAGACGGGAAAGAAGAAGCATCCGGTTCGCCCTGGACGAGTTCTTTTCCGGAGAACTCCATGATCACGCCGCCGTCAGAAGTCGGGGAGATGAAACTGTCGTGTTTCTCAGCGGTTACACCGGTAAGCGGCTGGAACCAGTGAGTGAAGTGTGTGGCTCCTTTTTCCACTGCCCAATCCTTCATGGCATTGGCGACAACGTTGGCGATATCAATATTCAGCGGAAGACCTTCATTAATGGTCTTTTTCATTGCTTTGTAAGTTTCTTTCGGGAGACGGGCCTTCATGATCTGTTCATTGAAAACCATGTTACCAAAGATCTCAGGTACGTTTGTCATAGTGTTTTTCCTCCTTTAAAAAGTGAAAGAGGCACCTGGAAAAGAATTCCAAGCGCCTTTGCTTTATGTGCGTATATTACCCTTGCAATTTGAGGTTGTCAACACCAAAATGAATAATTTCTATCGATAACTTGCACAAAATGAGAAATTTACATGAAATAATGAACGATTTCTCACGTCAAAATGAATTTTAGCAAAAGAAGAGTTGCAAAATAAACAAACCAGGCGTACATTATTAAGTAGGAAGAAAAAATAACTGTGTTAGCAGAGGTAAACTTCCTGTGCATAATGATAGTTAGTTAAGGCTAATCTGTCGATCGGAGATGTCGATCCGATAAAAAAGTGAGGTGAGATAAATGAGTTCAACAGGTATAGATAAAGTATTGATCCTGCGAAGAGAACCGGGGGCCAGCCGTGTTCTGGAGAATTTCATTGTCAACAGCCTCAAGCATCCCCACGAAGTGGTGTGGGAAACTTTCTCCGAAAAAGGTATCCGCCTGGCTAAAGCCGGTGACTACGGTCTTCTGATCGTGGAGTCGGGAGTAACGGATCCGGCAGCAATGAAGGCCTGCAGGACGGCAGTTGCTCATCCGACAGCCAGCATCCTCTTCCTTGCCGATGAGACGGAGTTCTCTTCTGAGGATGAGAAAAAGGCAAAAGAGAAACTTCTCGACATGGGCGCGACAATTCTTGTCAAGCCGCTGAAGCAGAGTGCTTTTGCCACAGCGATACAATCAGCGGATATGGCACATATCCGGCTCGGTGCGCTGAAGAAAAAACTTGATGACGAGAAAGTGGTCACCAGAGCTAAGCTTCTTCTGATGCAGACACTGTCCTTCACGGAAGAAGAGGCGCATAAGTTCATCGAGAAAGAAGCGATGAACAGCGGGCGTACCCGGTCGGAAGTATCGTACGAGATCATCAGAACATACGAGTCCGGTAATTAAGTACCCGTTTATTAGATAAAAAGGTTCAAAAATATATAACGATTTAAGAATACATAAATAACCATACACAAAGGCGTGCTGGTTCTTGGAAAGAAGGTGCATGCTGATGAAGTATGAGTTTTATAAGATGCAGGGATGCGGTAATGACTATGTGTATATCGACGCACGTAAGTACACGATCGAAGATTCTTCTGCTCTTTCGGTAAAGATCTCTGACAGACATTTCGGTATCGGATCTGACGGCTTGATCCTGGTGGCGCCGTCGGATGTGGCGGATGCGAAGATGATCATGTTCAACCTCGACGGTTCCGAAGGAAAGATGTGTGGTAACGGAATCCGCTGCGTTGGAAAGTTCGTGCACGACATATGGGGTGTCGACAAGGATACACTCACGATCGAAACAAAGAGCGGGATCAAGACACTGAAGATGCAGCTTGATGAAACCGGAACCGCAGTCGGCGCGACAGTCGACATGGGACATGCGATCCTTTCTCCCAAGCTGATCCCGGTAGACCTGGACGGCGATTCTGTTGTTGACAGAGAGGTCGAGGTCGACGGGCAGAAGTACAACATCACCTGCGTTTCGATGGGCAATCCCCATACAGTGCTTTTCGTACAGAATGTCGAGTCGATGGATCTTCCGTCGATCGGACCGAAGTTCGAACATCATCCGATGTTCCCTGAAAGTGTAAATACGGAATTTGTGGAGGTTCTCGGTGAGAATCTCCTTCGCATGCGTGTCTGGGAAAGAGGATCCGGTGAGACCTGGGCCTGCGGTACCGGAACCTGCGCGACAGTAGTTGCTGCCTGCCTGAACGGTCATGCGAAGAAGGGTGAGGATGTCCGCGTGATATTAAACGGCGGCGAACTCGTGATCAACTATACAGATGAGCGTGTACTCATGACGGGACCCGCGGTGATCAGCTTCACCGGCGAGATCGAAGTGTGAAAATATAGGAGGAAGAAGAAAATGCATATCAACAAGAACTACCAGAACATCGAAGAGACGTACCTCTTTTCCGAGGTTGCGGAGCGGGTACGTAAGTATATGGAACAGGATCCGGGTGCGTCCCTGATCAAGATGGGCATCGGCGATGTCACACGTCCGATCTGCAAGTCCGCAGTAGAAGCTCTCATCAAGGCAACTGAAGAAATGGGAACTGCAGAAGGTTTCCACGGATACGGACCGGAGCAGGGATATGAATTCTTAAGAGATGCGATCGCGGATTACTATCAGCGCGAAGACGGAATCAAACTGTTCAGCGATGAGATCTTCGTTTCCGATGGAGCAAAGAGCGATATCGGAAACATCCTCGATATCTTCGATAAAGATAATGTGGTGGCCGTGACAGATCCGGTCTACCCGGTTTATGTTGATACAAATGTCATGGCAGGAAGAGAGGTCATTAAGCTCTCGGCTACCGCGGACAACGGTTTTCTTCCGATGCCGTATCCGGGACTTGAAGCGGATATCATCTACCTCTGTTCTCCGAACAACCCGACCGGTGCAGCGTATGACAGGGCTCGTCTTCAGAAGTGGGTCGACTATGCAAACCAGCACGGTTCCGTGATCCTTTTCGATGCGGCGTACGAATCCTTCGTAACCGATCCGGATGTGCCGAGAACGATCTATGAGATCGAGGGTGCAAGATCTTGTGCGATCGAGTTCTGCTCTTTTTCCAAGACAGCCGGCTTTACCGGACTCCGCTGCGGATACACCATCGTTCCGGGTGGCCTGGTACGTGACGGGATCCAGCTCCGTAAGATGTGGCTGCGCCGTCAGTCGACGAAGTTTAACGGTGTCGCTTATCCGATCCAGAGAGCGGCTGCTGCCTGCCTGAAGGAACAGGGCTATGCCGAGCTTACGGAAAACATCCATTACTATAAGGAGAACGCGAAAGTGATCGCGGATACATTTACGGAACTGAAGTGGCCTTATACCGGTGGCAAGAACTCTCCGTACATCTGGGTAAAGTGCCCGAAGTCCATGAAGTCCTGGGCATTCTTCGATGAGCTTCTCTCCAAGGCAAACGTCATCTGTACGCCGGGATCCGGTTTCGGCGCTTGCGGAGAGGGATATGTAAGATTCACATCCTTCAACACACACGAGAATACGGTCGAGGCGATGCGCCGGATCAAGGATATTTTCGGCGACAAGTGATCCGAACAGAAGCTGCGTGATGAGGTGATATCAATGAAGAACCATCTGGTCGCGGTCGCCGCGGCAGTTCCGCCGATCCATGTCGGTGACGTCAGATATAACACGGAAAGGATCATCGAGGAGATCCAAAAGCAGAAAGACTGCGGTGTGATCGTTTTTCCGGAACTCTCGATCACCGGGTACACCTGTGCCGATCTTTTCGAAAGTGATCTCCTTTTGGAAGAGTCCGAGAAGGCACTGACAGAGATCGCAGCAGTAACAGAAGGTTCAGGTATCACGGCGGTTGTCGGGCTTCCTCTCCGATATGAGAACAACCTCTATAACGTGGCGGCAGTTCTTTCGGAAGGTGCGGTAAAAGCACTCATCCCGAAGTCGTATATTCCCAACTATTCGGAATTCTATGAGTGCCGCTGGTTCGCATCCGGTAAGGATCTTAAAGGAAAAACAGTGCTGATCGGGGGAAAAGAGATCCCGTTTGGAACGGATATCCTGGCGGAAGATCCGGTCACGGGCGCGGTGCTGGGTGTCGAAATCTGCGAGGATCTCTGGATCCCGGATAAACCGAGTACGCATGCGGCACTGGCAGGCGCAAATATCATCGCAAATCTTTCCGCATCCGATGAACTGATCGGGAAACAGGAATACCGTGTGGAACTGGTCAAACAGCAGAGCGGTTCCTGCTACTGTGCTTATATCTATGTATCTTCCGGAACGGATGAGAGCAGTACGGACCTGGTTTTTTCCGGTCATTCGATCATTGCACAGAATGGAAGCCTTTTACGGGAATCGGTTTTCCCGGAGTATCCGCATGTGGAAAAAACACTGGTCGATCTGGGATCGATCATGCATGATCGAAGACGGCAGAATTCTTTCGAGAATGATTTTTCTGTTTCCTATCGGAAAGTCACTGTAAGGATGCAGGCAGCCGGATCAGATGAGACGGATATCACAGGCCTTAAGAAGATCATGGATGATTATTCGCATCCGATCGCAAGAAATCCGTTTGTTCCATCAGGAGAAGCGGTAAGAGAAAAACGATGCAGAAGGATCCTCCAGATCCAGGCACAGGGCCTGGCTACGAGAGTGCGCGCGACGGGGATCAAAAATCTGGTGATCGGCATCTCCGGAGGACTTGATTCGACGCTGGCACTTCTGGTCTGCGCTGAGGCAAGAAAGATCGTTCCGGATATACGGATCATCTGCTATACACTTCCCAGTGAAGGAAATACCACTTCGCTTACGCTGGGAAATGCATGGACGCTCATGAAGATCCTTGCCGATGAATCCTATGAGATCCCGATCGGTGAAGGAGTGAAACTGCATCTTTCCCAGCTCGGTCACGGACTGACCTATCAGGGCGAAGGGGATGTGACGTATGAGAATGCCCAGGCGAGAATGCGCACTTATATCCTGATGGATGCGGCGAATATGAAAAACGGGCTGGTCGTGGGAACCGGGGATCTGTCGGAACTGGCCCTCGGCTGGTGCACATATAACGGAGACCATATGTCGATGTATGCGGTGAATACTTCTGTTCCGAAAACACTGGTCAAGTACATCTGCTCCACCTATGCGATGATGTGTGGAAATGAAGAACTGAAAGAAGCACTTCTTTCGATTTGTGACACACCGATCACTCCCGAACTCACACCGAGTGAAGACGGAAAGATCGCACAGAAGACCGAAGAGAAGATCGGTAAATATGATCTGAATGATTTCTTTCTGTTTTACACGCTCCGATACGGATTCGAGCCGTCCCGGTCAGCCGCATATGCGATGCATGCCTATCCGGAACTTCCTGAAGAACAGGTGATCGATGCGGCTATGAAATTCTTCCGCAGATTTTTCTCGCAGCAGTTTAAGAGAAGCTGTCTGCCGGATGGCCCGAAAGTCGGTTCTGTTACGCTGTCTCCGAGAGGCGACTGGCGCATGCCGAGTGATGCGAAAGTGTCTCTGTGGCTTTCGGATCTGGAGGCGGAATCAGTTCTTCACCGGAGTTAACTCCGAGGCTTCGTCAAAGGATCAAAGAGATCTACGCTTGATCTAAAGATGCTCCGGACCGGCCGCACCATGTCTAATGGTATAATGGTAGCGGGAAGGATGGTGCCGTGCATGGAACTGGTGACGAGAAGCAAACGTCCGGGAATGGAATGTTCGATCGATGTCTTCTATGAAGAATGTGCAGGTTTTTCAGTGCATCTGGACGATAAGACCACCTATAAGGTCGTCCTCGTGGATAGAGGTTCTTTTGTCGCCGAAGAAGACGGGAAGTACCGCCTGATCACTTCTCCGGCAGCAATTGCTATGAACGAAAAAGCCGAACTGAAGGTCATCTCCGAACGCGGCGTTAAATCACGAACCCTCTTTTTCAATCCGACGATCCTTCGAGATGAATTTACGATCGAAAACTTAAACTCCGGAAAATATGACAGATTTTTCAGTGCCCTTCCCGATGAAAAGGAACTCACTGCGCAGGAGAAGATGAATTTGCTTATCGACGGAGATGTGAAATTTGACGAGTGCTTCTCAAAAGAAATGATCTATCAGGACGCGCTGCTTCTGTCGGGTTTCTGCAGAAGAGGACGTGATATTTCTTTCTATACACTCTCGAATGAAGCAAATGATACGCTTCGCAGATTTCTCTGCAGTATCCGCTATGAGGTGAAGGAGCAGCCTGACAATTTCTGGATCCTCCGCATCCGGCACTTTATCGAGGAGATCCTCTTCTTTGAGGTGGCTGACTTTTACAGGGACTACCGGCAGGATGAGATCTACAGTGATCCACTGGTCGTAAAAGTGATCCAGTATTTCTGGTCGAATATGGGGGAGGAGATCACACTTGCCACGCTCCTTAAGGAATTCTCGGTCAATAAAAACATCCTGAACGATGCGTTCAATAAAGAAGTGGGCATGCCGTGTATGTCGTATCTCGAAAATTTGCGTATGGCGCATGCGAGAACCGAACTTCAGTATTCAGACCGGACCATCAGTGAGATCAGCCTGCGCTGCGGGTACAGTGATACGAACTATTTCTCGAAAGTATTTAAGAAACATATGGGAATGAGTCCCAAGGAATTCCGAAAGAACATGAATAACTTGTGCTGATTTTCCCTGTTTTTGTGCTCATGTTTCTAACGGCTTGATTTTGCTATCGGGTAAGATGCAGAAAAAAGCCGGGAGGAGTCAGCATGAAATCAAAACACATCAAAATTGCCTCAGCCGTGATGGTCCTTTCTCTTATTTGCGGATGCAAGAGTAAACCCTTCGAACCGCAGCATAAGACGGAGGTTGAGACCGAAAAAATCAGTACGGGTGCTTTTCCACAGGTAATCGAGAAAAACGTTACCTATATTCAGAAAGAAAAAGACGGCCCGTGGGAAGTCGAAAGTTCCTCGGAAACGAAGTGGGAACTCGGAGATACTTCGGAGATGCCGGATTCCTACTGGCGGTTCGTCCTGGATGACTGTGCGTCGCTGAGTCCAGCGCTCGAAGAAGATTTCAAGGGCGTCTCCGGCGTTTTCTATGTCCATTTCGGAAAGGATATGAAAGATATTAAAGGAACCACGGGCAAAGCCGCGGATGGAAGTGAAAAGATCGATGTGACCTTCAGTGCGACAAGCGACAGTTTCTTATATGCCGGTGTGCAGAAATTCAGTTTCGAGGAAGTGAAGATGTATTCTGCCGAGGTAAAAAGAGACGGCTCCATGACGATCGTCGTCGACTATGGAGAAGGTAAGGGTACGATCTCTCTTCCGGGAAAAGCGGATAGGCTCAGCCGCTGGGACTATCTGACAGCAAAATCCGATACATATATCAAAGATGTGCCATTTAAAGATCTTCCAGAGATCAATGTCACCTCGCAGGCACTGCATGATGATATCTGGGATACGAAGATCTCCAAGACCATCGACGGGCAGAACATATCTCCGGAGCTCACCTGGGAGAAAGTGGACGGTGCAAGCCGGTATGTTGTCATTATGCTTGATGGCGGATGGCTGCACATGGACTACATCACGACGAATACATCGATGACAGAAGGTGAGATCGACAGTGAATTCAGGAGTAATAAAGGAAAGCAATATGTCGGTCCGTATCCGCCGTCCGGAACAACACATACATATACTGTATTTGTCTTCGCGCTCAAAAATGAGATGAGCGTGGGCAACTGGAATTTCGACAAGGGCAGCAACTACCTCGATAAGATCTTCGAAGGGCTGGACACCGATAAAGATGGAAACACAGGCAATGTCCTCGCCTACGGAAGGCTCGACGGATTCTTCACGATGCATTAACTTCTTATAGACTTCGGGGCGTCTCATATGGATGAGGCGCCCCGCTTCATTTTCCTTATGGATCTTTAGTGATTACTCGAAGAAGAACTCCTTGGAGTAGTCCTCGTAGTAATGCTGGTAGTCGGCAGTCTGCTTTTCCTTAAGATTTCCGAGATACTCATGAGTATCAAAGTCATCTGCTTCCAGTTCGATGATCGCCACGGCGATATTGGAGCAGTGGTCAGAGACACGCTCGAAGTTCGTAAGAAGATCATTGAATACGAATCCCTGGGAAATCGTACAGGACCCGCGCTGCAGTCGCTCAACATGGCGGGACTTCATCTTATCGCACAGCTCATCGATGACTTCCTCAAGGGGTTCGACTTTCTTTGCCAGTTCCGGATCGGATTTTACAAATGCTTCTGTGGTGACACGAAGGATCTCGCGGATCGCCTGAATCATGACATTCAGTTCACTCATCGCTTCCTCGGAGAAATGGATCTGCTTCTGATGGCATTCCTGGAAATTCTGGGCGAGGTTTCTGGCGTGGTCGGAGATGCGCTCAAAGTCAGAAAGCGTATGCAGGTAAAGTGATGCCGAACGGCCCTGTGACTCGGTCAGTTCCTGACCGGTGAGCTTGACCAGATAAGAACCGAGAGCGTCCTCATAGCGGTCGCCGACGGTTTCCAGATCCAGTACATGAGAGAAAGCGGAATCGTTATAGTGATTCAGAAGGCCGATCGAAGTGAGGATCGATTCTTCGGTCTTTGTTGCCATTTCGCAGATCGTCAGGCGGATCTGCTCGATCGCCAGTGCCGGGTGAGCAAGGAAGCGTTCCTCAAGACGGACAGCCGTGGTGTCTTTTTCTTCCGGCTTTTCCGGAACAATGATGGAAGCTGCCGCCTCCAGTACATCGATAAAAGGCGCAAGTAAGCACAGGATCGTAAAACGAAGGATCGTATTTATGAGTGCCAGCCACATCGGTGTCATGATCTTATCCATGAACGGGAAGCTGAAGATCGACTCTGCGACATAGAATATGGAAGCAAATACCATAACGCCAATGAATGTTGCGACGAGATAGCTCACGGCAGTGCGGCGGCCGTCCCTGGTGGCACCGAGTGCGGAAAGAAGTACCGGAACGGATGCACCGATACAGATACCCATGAGAAGCGGCAGGGACGATCCGAAGGTCATAACACCTGTGATCGAGAGAGCCTGCACGATACCGACAGCAGCGGACGCGGATTGAAGGAGCGTGGAGAACAGAAGACCTGTCAGGATACCTAAGAAAGGATTGGTCATGGAGGTCAGCATGCCTGTGAACCACTCCTGATTGCCCAGACCGCTTACGGCACCGCTCATGGTGCTCATGCCGACCATAAGGACAGCAAAACCCAGCATGATGTCACCGATATAACGGCGGTGCTGGTTCTTGTTAAACATACGGAGGATAATGCCGGTCACGGCAATGATGCCGGTCAGTGTGGCAGTGGTGAAGATGCTGGAGATACCTTTGGCACCATCTACATAGCTCAGGCAGATGACCCAGCCGGTGATGCTGGTGCCGAGAATGGCGCCGAGGATAACGGGAATGGCCTGCTTAACTTTCATCATCTTCGAGTTGACGAAGCCGACGACCATGACTGAGGTCGCGGATGAGGATTGGATGACGGCAGTGACACCGGCGCCGAGGATCATGCCGCGGATCGGTGTTCCCGTAAGACGGAAAAGAATAGGTTCCAGTTTATTTCCGGAGACTCTTTTCAGACCGTCTCCCATAAGAGACATGCCGAAAAGAAATAGAGCTACACCTGTAAACAGGCTTGCAATTTCAGATACTGTCATTGATACACCTTCTTCCTTATCAACAATGTACAAAATTCTATGTTAAATGCACCACCTGCGGAATGTTAAATGTAGGTTAAATCCGGAAAAGAAATGCCCGATATCTGAGCCGATATGTTAAGATGGCTTCGAGGTGAGAGTGGTGATCTATCTTCTGGAAGATGACGAAAGCATACGAAAACTGGTGATCTATGCACTGAAGAGCCAAGGCTATGACGCGGAAGGCTTTGAACTTCCCGAGCCTTTTTGGGAAGCTCTAGAGAAACAGCTTCCGGAACTGATCCTTCTGGATATTATGCTTCCCGGCGAAGATGGCATCTCGATCCTGAAGCGCATCCGCGGAAATGCGGTAACAAAAGATATTCCCGTAATCATGCTTACTGCAAAGAATACAGAGTACGACCGCGTGGTCGGCCTTGATGCCGGTGCGGATGATTATGTGTCGAAACCGTTTGGCATGATGGAGCTTGCGGCCAGAGTCCGGGCGATGTTAAGGCGCCATCAGAGAGGACAGACGATCTCGGAGTATAAGATCGGGCCGCTTTATATCTGTCCGGAACGTCACGAGACCACCGTCAACGGGGAGAGTGTCACACTGACATATAAAGAGTTTATGTTGCTTTGTCTTCTTGCGGAAAACACCGGCATAGTTATGAGCCGGGAAACACTGTTGGATCGCATCTGGGGGCTGGGAGCCGAGAGGGAAAACCGCACCCTGGATGTACACATAAGAACACTTCGTTCTAAACTGGGAGAAGCCGGACGACTGATCCAGACTGTCCGTGGAATCGGATATCGTATGCTGGAGGAATAATATATGATTAAGACGATTTTTCGTAATACCTTTCTAATCGGTATTTCTATCCTTGCGCTTTGTGCTGTGCTTTTCTTCGGGATACAGTACACGCAGATCAAAAACGATACTTACAGCGCTTTGAAACAGGAATCGGTCTATGCGGAGCGCGGAATCCTCCAAGGTGGAGAAGACTATCTGAAATCACTTGGCAGCGAGCACCACATCACCTGGATCGATGCGGATGGCAACGTCCTTTACGATAGTGAAGTCCAGGTTCCGACAGGAAATGAAAAAGAACATGAAGAAGTCTCTGAAGCGATGGAAGAAGGAGAGGGAAGAAAGATCCGCAAGTCTGAAAGCAGCGGGGAATCCACCATGTACTATGCTAGAAAATGTGAAGACGGAACGATCATCCGCCTGAGCCGTCCGGTCAGTGCTGTAAATAAGGCTCTGGTTGCTGTCCGCCCGATCCTCTGGGTCCTGATCCTGGTTCTCGTGATCTCGGCAGTCCTTTCTTTCCGTATCGCCAAGCAGATCGTAAACCCGATCAATGCGATCAATCTTGAACATCCGGAGATCAATAAATATCCGGAGCTTTCACCGCTTCTTGAGAAGATCCAGGAACAGAAGATGACGATCCAGGAAGAGGTGGAATCCAGAGAACAGATGCGCCGTGAGTTCTCGGCAAATGTCTCTCATGAGCTGAAAACGCCTCTGACATCGATCTCCGGCTTTGCGGAGCTTTTGTCCCAGGGCGTGGTCTCTGAAGATAAAGTACAGGAATTTTCTAAAGATATATATAAGGAATCCCAGCGTCTGATCGCCTTGATCGATGACATCATCAAGCTTTCCCGTCTCGATGAGAATAAGGAAGAGCCGAAGTGGGAGAACGTCGATCTTTATGACCTTTCTTCCGAAGTCCTGGATGGTCTCCGCCCGATCGCTGACAAGCAGGGCATCAAGCTGGGACTGGCGGGAAAGCCGACGACCATCACCGGTGTATATGCGCTCCTTAATGAGATGGTCTATAACCTCTGCGACAATGCCATCAAGTATAATACTCCGGGCGGAAGCGTGGATGTGACGATCGCGACGAAAGAAAACGGGGATGTTGCTCTTGCGGTCAAGGATAGCGGTATCGGCATTCCGCTGAAACACCAGAAGAGAGTCTTCGAGAGATTCTACCGTGTGGATAAGAGCCACTCTAAGGAGATCGGAGGCACGGGCTTGGGCCTTTCGATCGTAAAGCACGTCGCCCAGCACCATAATGCGAACGTATCGCTCGAGAGTGAGCCGGGTCTCGGAACGACGATCACGATCGTTTTTCCGAAAAAGATAGATTCCGTGGAGACGCCTGAAGAGAATAAAGAGAAAACGAACGAGAAATCCAAGAATAAAAATGAATAATTGGTGTGCTGAAAATGCACTGCGAAACAAATCATACGCATTTTTGAATGTTTTTTGCCTATAGTTTTGCAAGTTATTGAAATCAAACTTGCAAATTGATATGATGTAACCATCGAATACTGGCAAAGGCGCTAAGTGCTCCCGGACTTTTGCGGAAAACTCCCCGCATGAGCAGTCGGCAGGGCCTGGCGCCTTTGCTTTTCCTATCTTCCCGGGACACTTGGACCGCCTGAGGAGGAAGATTATGATGATGCAAAAACAGGGACTTTATTCTCCGGAGTATGAGCACGATGCGTGCGGAATCGGCTTTGTGGTGAATATTCACGGCAAGAGGACTCACCAGACGGTGAAAGACGGCCTTAAGATCCTTGCAAATCTTGCGCACCGCGGAGGTGAAGGCAGCGATGAAAATACCGGAGATGGCGCGGGTATGCTCCTTCAGATCCCGGACGCTTTTTTCCGAAAGGTATGTCCGGAGGAAAATATCCAGCTCCCACAGATGGGTGACTACGGTGTAGGTATGGTGTTTCTGCCGCGCCAGAGTGATGCACGCGAAAAGTGCATGAAGGTCATCGATAAGGCGGTGGAAGAAGAAGACCAGATCATACTCGGCTGGCGTGATACCCCTGTCAACGAGAGCACGATCGGTGTCACTGCAAAGGAGAACCGTCCGTATATCGCGCAGGTCTTTATCGGAAGAGGCGAGAAGACGAAGTCGGGAATTGCTTTTGACAGAGCGCTGTATGTCATCCGTAAGAAACTCGAGAAGAGAACGATCGAGCTTTCGGAGACCGATCCTAGATATTTCTACTTCGCCTCTCTTTCCACAAGAACGATCGTATATAAGGGTATGCTCACCCCGGAGCAGATGGATGCATTTTATCTGGATCTTAAGGATCTTTCCTTTGATTCCGCGCTGGCACTCGTCCACTCCCGATACAGCACAAACACCTTCCCGAGCTGGGAGCGCGCCCATCCATACCGCTACCTGATCCATAACGGTGAGATCAATACACTTCGCGGCAACATCAACGCGATGTACGCAAGATCCGCTTCGATCAGTAACAAAGCGTTCGGGGATGATATGAGTAAAGTTCTGCCGATCATCAACCCGAACGGCTCTGACTCGGCGATGTTTGACAATACACTTGAGTTCCTGACGCTCTCCGGAAGATCTCTTGCCGAGACTGCCATGATGATGGTGCCCGAACCGTGGATCAAGCACGAGCAGATGGATGAAGATCTGAAAGCTTTCTATGAATACAACAGCATGCTGATGGAGCCGTGGGACGGTCCTGCCGCACTGGCATTTACCGACGGAAGATCGATCGTGGCAACGCTCGATAGAAACGGACTTCGTCCGGCAAGATATGTAGTGACCGAAGACGGCTATGTGATCCTTTCTTCCGAGGCCGGTGTTCTTCCGATCGACGAGAGCCGCGTGATCAGTAAGAACCGACTCCGTCCGGGCCGCATGCTCCTGATCGATACCGAGGAAGGCCGTATCATCACCAATGAAGAGATCAAGAAGAAGATCGCGACCGCGCATCCCTACAAGCAGTGGGTCAAGGAGAACATGATCCCGCTTTCCGATCTGGTCGAAGAATATAGATCTTCGGCAAAAGCACCCGCCAAGGCGGCAAAATCAGCAAAGCCTGCCAAGGCAGCGGCAGCAAAAGCCGCAAGGGAAGCTTCTGATCTTTATGAGATCCCGGATATCGAAGTCCGTCAGAAGATGTTCGGATATACACATGAAGATATCCGCAAGATGGTCATCCCGATGGCAGATACCGGAGCAGAAGCTATCGGAGCCATGGGGAACGACAGCCCGATCGCAGTGCTCTCTGATAAGCCGCAGCTTCTGTATAACTACTTCAAGCAGCTCTTCGCACAGGTCACGAACCCGCCGATCGACTGCATCCGTGAAGACATCGTCATCATGGAGAGGATGTATCTCGGAAACGAGGGCAACATCATCGAGCCGAAGGCAACTGATGCCCGTCATATCGCGCTTCCGAGCCCGATCCTGAAAGATGAGGAATTAGCAGCGATCAAATCCTGCAAGAGAAAAGGCTTTAAGTCTGTGGTGCTCCCGATCCTCTACGAAGCCGGCGGTGACGGCCTGACACTGGAAAAGGCGATGGACAGCCTCTGTAAAGCAGCCTCTGCCGCCGTGGAAAAAGGTACGAACATCCTGATCCTTTCCGACCGTGATGCGGATGCCGACAGATCCCCGATCCCGGCACTCCTTGCAGTGTCCGGACTACACCAGCACCTGGTACGTGCCGGCCAGCGGCACATGACATCGATCGTTCTTGAATCCGGTGAACCTCGTGAAGTCCATCACTTTGCACTTCTGGTCGGATATGGTGCTTCTGCGATCGACCCGTATATGGCATATGCCACGATCCAGGATGAGATCAGGCATCAGCGCCTCGATAAGAGCGTGGAGGAGGCCATCGATAACTACATCTCCGCCGCACGCCACGGCATCGTCAAGATCCTTTCGAAGATGGGTATCTCGGCCGTCAAGAGCTACCAGGGTGCGCAGATCTTCGAAGCACTCGGTATCGGCGAAGAAGTGATCAGCAAGTACTTCACATCGACGGCATCCCGTATCGGCGGTATCGGACTTCCCGAGATCGCCAAAGAAGTCCGGCAGCGTATGGAGGATGCATATAAGACAGCAGACACGAACCCCGGTCTTTCCACCGGTGGTGTATATCAGTGGAGAAAAGACGGGGAATACCATATGTTTAACCCCAAGACCATCTACCAGCTGCAGAATGCGGTCAGAAAAGGAGACTACAGTCTTTTCAAAGAATACAGCCGTGGCCTCAACGAGGAAAATGAACGTCTCTGTACGATCAGAGGACTTCTGGAATTCGTTCCCAGTAAGCAGCCGGTCTCCATTTACGAAGTCGAGCCGGTGGAGAGTATCGTAAAAAGATTTAAGACGGGTGCGATGTCCTATGGTTCGATCAGCCAGGAAGCGCATGAGACGCTGGCGATCGCGATGAACCGTTTAGGTGGTAAGAGTAATACCGGTGAAGGCGGTGAGGATCCGAAGCGTTATGAAAGAATGCCGAATGGTGATTCGAAGATGAGTGCGATCAAGCAGGTCGCGTCCGGACGCTTCGGTGTTACTTCCGACTATCTCGTCCATGCCAAGGAGATCCAGATCAAGATGGCACAGGGCGCCAAGCCGGGCGAAGGCGGACAGCTGCCGGCAGGAAAAGTATATCCCTGGATCGCAAAGACCCGTCACAGTACCCCGGGTGTCGGCCTGATCTCTCCGCCGCCGCATCACGACATCTATTCGATCGAAGATCTCGCGGAATTGATCCATGACTTAAAGAATGCGAACAGATTTGCAAGGATCAACGTCAAGCTCGTTTCTGAAGTGGGTGTCGGTACGATCGCTGCAGGTGTTGCAAAAGCAAGAGCCGATGTCGTCCTGATCTCCGGATATGACGGAGGTACCGGCGCCGCGCCGAGAACATCGATCCGCCACGCAGGCCTTCCGTGGGAACTGGGTGTCGCGGAAGCGCACCAGACACTGCTTCTCAATGACCTCCGTTCCCGCATCACGGTCGAGGCGGACGGTAAGCTCCTGACCGGACGTGATGTCGCGATCGCATGTCTCCTGGGCGCCGAGGAATTCGGCTTTGCGACAGGACCGCTGGTCGCTCTCGGATGCGCCATGATGCGTGTATGTAATCTTGATACCTGCCCGTTCGGTGTGGCGACACAGAATCCGAAGCTTCGTGCGAAGTTTGAAGGGAAACCGGAATATGTCGTAAACTTCATGCGCTTCATCGCAGAAGAACTTCGTGAGATCATGGCACAGCTCGGATTCAGAACGATCGACGAGATGGTCGGAAGATCCGACATGCTCCGTGTCAATAAAGCGATCAAGTTCTGGAAGTCCGCCGGCATCGATCTTTCCTCGATCCTGTACCGTCCTCAGCTTGACTCGACGGTCGTTACCCACCACACGGTATCCCAGGATCACAAGCTGGAAGAAACACTCGACTATAAAGTACTGATCCCGCTGTCTGAACCGGCGCTGAATGAGGGAAGAAAAGTCAGCCTTTCACTCGAGATCCATAACACGGATCGTGCGGCAGGAACCCAGCTCGGGTCAGCCATCACACGTATCCACGGCGAAGAAGGACTCCCGGAAGACTCCATCGATGTGCACTTCAGAGGATCGGCCGGCCAGAGCTTCGGTGCTTTTATACCGAAAGGATTAACACTGCGGCTCGAAGGCGATGCGAATGACTATGTCGGAAAAGGACTTTCCGGAGGAAAAATCGTCGTAAGGAAAGACAGGGAGGCATCTTTCCGGTCGGAAGAAAATACCATCATCGGAAACGTCGCACTCTATGGCGCGACTTCCGGAGATGCATATATCAGCGGTATTGCAGGTGAACGCTTCTGCGTAAGAAACAGTGGTGCCACAGCAGTTGTCGAGGGTGTCGGTGATCACGGATGCGAGTATATGACCGGAGGCCGTGTGATCGTACTCGGACCGACAGGAAGAAACTTCGCGGCCGGTATGTCCGGAGGAATCGCATATGTCTATGACAGTAACGGTGATTTTGCCGGAAGATGCAATAAGGAGATGGTAGAACTCCTGCCGCTCTCCGATCCTTCCGAGATCGAGTTCGTAAGAGAAAAAATCAGCGCACATGTAAGAGCTACGGAGAGCACATATGCCGAGCATATCCTCCAGAATTTCGATGATCTGATCGGCCGCTTCGTGAAAGTGCTGCCGTATGATTACGCAAAGTATAACGAGAAACTCGCCGAGGTCGAGAAGCAGGGCTACGAAGGGGAAGAAGCCCGTATGATGGCCTTCGAGCTGGCGACCGGAAAAGGAGGGAAGAAGAATGGGTAAGAACACCGGTTTCTTAGAGTACGAGAGAGCCACCGGACCGGATCGTGATATCAAAGAGCGCATCCGCGACTACCGTGAAGTACATCAGATGTACCAGAGCGAAGAAGCAGCAAGGACACAGGCTGCACGCTGTATGGACTGTGGAGTCCCGTTCTGCCAGACCGGAATGTTCCTCGGACGGGGTGCCACAGGCTGTCCGCTGAGTAATCTGATCCCTGAGTTTAACGATCTTCTCTATAAAGGCCATCCGGAGGAAGCATACAGAAGACTCCGGAAGACGAACGGATTTCCGGAGTTTACGGGACGTGTGTGCCCCGCGCTCTGCGAAGGTGCATGTACCTGCGGCCACAGCTTTGCATCCACTTCTGTCCGGAATAATGAATGGTATCTGTCGGAGACCGCATGGCAGAGCGGAAACGTGAAGCCGCATCCGCCGATTGCAAGAACAGGAAAAAAGGTCGCGGTCATCGGATCCGGCCCATCGGGCCTTTCCTGTGCCGATCAGCTCAACCACGCAGGCCACAGTGTCACCGTTTTCGAAAGAGCGGACCGGCCGGGCGGACTTCTGATGTATGGCATCCCGAACATGAAACTTGATAAGAAGGTCATCCTCCGACGCGTAAAACTGATGGAGGAAGAAGGCGTCAAGTTCAAGTGCGGAGTAGAGGTCGGCCACGATATCACGATCGAAGAGATCAGAAGCAGCTTTGATGCTGTTGTTCTCTGCTGCGGCGCGACAAAACCGAGAGACCTCGTCGTCGAGGGAAGAGAACTTAAGGGCATCCATTTTGCCGTGGACTACTTAAGGACAAACACACAAGTGCTTTTCGCAAAGGATCACTTCGATAAAGAAGGACCGGCTCCGGATCTTCCGATCTCGGCCAAGGGAAAGCATGTGGTGATCATCGGCGGCGGTGACACCGGTACGGACTGCTCTGCCACGGCCGTCCGCCAGGGGGCAAAGAGCGTCACACAGCTCGAGATCATGGGGCCGCTTCCGGAGACGCGCGCGGCGAATAACCCGTGGCCGGAATATCCGTTTGTGAAGAAGACGGATTACGGTCAGGAAGAAGTTGCGGCTGTATATGGTGAAGACCCGCGGAAATACTTCATGTCCACGGAGAAGTTTATCGGAGACAGTAAGGGCAACGTCAAAAAGCTCCAGGTCGTGGAAGTCTCCTGGCAGAAAGATGCATCTTCGGGAAGGATGATCCCTGTGCCGATCGATGCGACAAGACGTATGATCGATGCAGATCTCGTCATCCTGGCGATGGGCTTCTTAGGACCTGAAGATACGATCCCGTCCGCACTCGGACTGTCCCGTGACGGAAGATCGAATGTCAGCGCGGAATTCGGGAAGTTTACGACAAATGTTGAAGGTGTATTTGCCGCAGGAGACATGAGAAGGGGACAATCCCTCGTCGTCTGGGCGCTGACTGAAGGAAGAGGAGCGGCAAGAGAGTGCGACAGATACCTCCGTGGAGGTCAGGGCGTCCTTGCATAAAACGGCTTAGCTCAATAAAAAAGCGCCTCTTCAGTGATCATCACAGAGAGGCGCTTTTTGTCTTGTTTTCCGATTAGGGACTTAACCTTCCGTAGGCACCGGAGTAGGTGTCGGAGCTGGAGTTGGAGTAGTATCTGCATCCTTGCCGCCGGAGGTTGGAGTCTTCGCATCCGGTGAGATCAGGATCGATGTCGCCGCGTCATTTCCGACGATGGTGGTCGGGAGCTTGCCGTCCCATTTCTCATAGTATTTGCTTCTGAGTACATTCTCGTCGATGGAGTCGGAGATCGCCTTGTTGGCATCTGCTTCCGCCTGCGCCTCGATGACCTTTGCATCCGCTTTGGCCTGTGCGTTTGTCTTCGTTACGGTAGCGTCTGCCTGTGCTTTTTCGATATTCTTCTTATTCTCGATCTGCTGTGTCTCGTAGTCGATCTGTGCCTGCTGCTTCTTAGCGATCTTCTCATCGTACTCGGCATCGAAGGATGCATCGTTGATGACGACTTTGTTGACATAGACAACGCCTTCGCCGTACTTCTCATCGAGGGACTTCTGGATATTATCCTTCGCCTTCGGCTCGATGATCGAGCGGTTCGTACAGTCGTTCGGGGAGAGTGTTTTTGAAGTGGTCTTGATCGCGGAAGCGACAAGAGATTCGCTTACCAGACCGGCTTCGTAGTTCGTGACGTTTGCATAGATCCATGCGGACTTCTGCGGGTTGATCTGATAGGTGACCGTGATGCCCTGGAACATGACGGTGTTTCTCTCCGAAGTCTCGGAGGAGATGGAGTTCTCGTTAAACTTGATGTCCTGCTGCTTGTTGTTGACCAGCACGATTTCCTGGATGAACGGGATCTTGAAGTTGAATCCGTTATTCAGTGTCTGTTCCTCGACCTGTCCAAATGTGACACGTACACCGGTATATCCTGTCGGGATGATAGTGAATGAGTAGGAAAAAAGGAAGCTTGCAAGTCCGAGACCGCCGAGCATGGCGACGAGTTTCTTATTGAGCGGGACCTTCTTTACCCCTTGTACCGAAGTGCTTGAGGAATCAAATGATTTCTTCGCAACGATCGCGATCGCGCCGAGAATCAGAATGATACCTAATACACGAAAGATCATATTCAGCATTTTCTTTTCCTCCTTAAAGCATTCTTTTCTGCTTTCTGCTGATATATTATAGCCTATACGCGGAATGTTGAAAAATGATGTTGACAGTAAAAACCATATGAGTATAATTGTTAGTGTCCTAACAATTATTTGAAAGGACATTTATTTTGTCCGTTTATTGGGATAGAAGCGAGCGTACACTATGTATTGTAAGAAAAATACAGATGCAAAAGCACCCGGATGGGGGGATCATATCGGTCCTTATGTCCGTCATCTCAGTAAATCGATCCGGCTTTCGATCGATGAGGCTCTGGATAAGGAGTTTTCTTCTGCCGGCGAGACAAGACTGACGTCGGTACAGGCGCACATTATGGGATACCTCAACATGCAGGACGAGCTCGGGAATACTGTCTATCAGAAAGATATTGAGCAGGAGTTCCATATCCAGAGAAGTACGGCGACCGGGATCTTAAAGCTTTTGGAACAGCGCGGTTCGATACGCCGGGTGAGTGAAGAAAAAGACGCGAGACTGAAGCGGATCGAAGTGACGGAGAAAGCACGGCTTGAGAAAAAACGGGTGGATACGACGATTGAAGGTGTCGAGAAGAAACTGGTCCGAGGCCTTACTGAAAAAGAGATTAAGACATATATAGAATTGACAGAAAAAATGAGAAGGAATTTGGAAGAATGATTAGACGATTACTTAAATCAGTGCGGGAATACAAGAAGCCATCCATACTGTCACCGGTCCTTGTTTCCTGCGAAGTCGTAATGGAGGTCCTGATGCCTCTTCTGATGTCGAAACTGATCGATAACGGTATCGAAAAGAGCGACATGAACTATGTCTGGTGGATGGGCATGCTGCTTCTGGTATGCATGTTTATCTCCATGGCATTCGGAGCACTCTCCGGAAGAGAAGCAGCGAAGGCGAGTGCAGGTTTTGCGAAGAACTTACGTCATGATATGTTCCACAACCTGCAGACGTTCTCGTTCTCGAACATCGATAAGTTTAAGACGAGCAGTATCATCACGAGACTGACGACGGACGTAACGAATGTCCAGAACGCTTACCAGATGGTGATCCGTATCGCAGTCAGAGCACCGATCATGCTGATCTTCGCCATGTGCGCGAGTTTCTACCTGAATGCGAAAGTTGCTCTGATCCTTCTGGGTATCGCACCGGTACTTCTGCTCGGACTGGTCATCGTCTTCAGATATGCACATCCGATTTTTGTGCGTATGTTTAAGAAGTTCGATGTCATGAATAATGTTGTGCAGGAGAATGTGCGCGGTATCCGTGTCGTGAAGTCTTTCGTAAGAGAAGACCACGAGATCGGAAAGTTCACCGATATAAATAACAGCATCCGTAATGACTCAGTCAAGGCGGAGCGCGCGATCAACATCAACGGCCCGCTCATGATGGCCAGCGTCTATACGGCGATGCTCCTGATCTCCTGGGTCGGCGCCAAACTCGTTGTCAACGATGAGATGACTACCGGCCAGCTGACATCGATGTTCTCCTATACTATGCAGATCCTGATGAGCCTGATGATGGTATCTATGATCATTGTTATGATCGTTATCTCCAAGACCTCTGCCGAGCGTATTTCCGAGCTTCTCGATGAGACACCGGACATCACGAACCCGGAAAACCCGGTCATGGAAGTAAAAGACGGATCGATCGACTTCGATCACGTTTACTTCAGTTATTCTAAGAACAAAGAGAAGAGCTGCCTGATGGACTTTGATCTTCATATCAGATCCGGCGAGACTATCGGTATCATCGGCGGTACCGGAAGCGGTAAGTCTTCCTTCGTACAGCTGATCCCGCGTCTTTATGATGCGACCGATGGAGACATCAGGGTCGGCGGCGTCGATGTAAAAAGCTACGATCTCGATGTGATCCGTGATAATGTTGCCATGGTACTTCAGAAGAACGTTCTGTTCTCCGGAACGATCAAAGAGAACCTCCGCTGGGGTAATCCGAATGCGACGGATGAAGAGATGATCGAAGCATGTAAGATCGCGCAGGCAGACTCGTTTATAAGTGCTTTTCCGGATGGATATGACACCTATATCGAGCAGGGCGGTACGAACGTATCGGGTGGCCAGAAACAGAGACTCTGTATCGCCAGAGCGCTCTTGAAAAAGCCGAAGATCCTGATCCTTGATGACTCCACAAGCGCCGTCGATACAGCGACGGATGCAAAGATCCAGAAGGGCTTTGCCGAGTATATCCCGGGAACGACCAAGCTGATCATCGCACAGCGTATCTCGTCCGTAGAAAACGCGGACCGTATCATCGTTATCGATAATGGCCGTATCAATGCCATCGGAACACACGAGGAGCTTCTGAAAGATAACGAGATATATAAAGAAGTCTATGAATCCCAGAAGAAGGGAGGTGATCAGTAATGCCGCCGCCGAGAGGAGCACGTCCGATGAATCGGGAGGACTTAAAGAAAAACCCGATCAACAAAGACCTGATCAAGAGACTCATGTCTTATCTGACAGGCAGATACAAGGTATTACTGGGCATCGTATTCCTTTGCATCGTCGTAACATCTGTCACTTCCGTGCTGGGTAATATGTTCATCAGAAATCTGATCGACGATTATGTCGAACCGCTTCTGATCAGCGGAGATAAGGATTTCTCAGGTCTTGCCAACTGGATACGTACTGTCGCCATCATCTTCGGATTTGGTGTATTGGCGAACCTATTCCAGGGACAGATCATGGTGGTGATCTCCAATAACGTACTTCGTAATGTGCGTGATGATATGTTCAGCCGGATGCAGAAACTGCCGATCTCCTACTTCGACACGCATTCGCACGGCGATGTAATGAGTCACTATACCAACGACGTCGATACGCTGCGGCAGATGATCTCGCAGAGTTTCCCGCAGATGATCTCCTCGGCGATCACGATCGTTGCAACGCTCGTAGGTATGATCGTGACCTGCTGGCAGCTGACGATCATGGTGCTGATCGGAACATTTGCCATGATCTTCCTGATGGGAAGAATCGGTGGCAAGAGTGCGAAATACTTCATGAAGCAGCAGGCTTCTCTGGGTGACGTCAACGGATACATCGAGGAGATGGTCAACGGACAGAAAGTCGTCAAGGTATTTACCTATGAAGAACGTTCAAAAGCCGCTTTTGATAAGAAGAACGAAGAACTCTGTGACAATGCAACGAAGGCGAACATTTTCGCGAACATCCTGATGCCGATCATGGGCAATATCGGAAACGTTCTTTATGTACTGGTTGCTTTTGTCGGAGGATTCCTGGCGATCGAGTGCGGCGTGTCTGCGATCTCTATCGGTGTTATCGCATCCTTCCTGCAGCTGACAAAGGCATTTGTTATGCCGGTATCTCAGGTGTCCCAGCAGATGAATTCGATCATCATGGCGATGGCCGGTGCTTCCCGTATCTTCAAACTTATGGATGAAAAGCCGGAGGAGGACGACGGATATGTTACGCTTGTTCACTGCAAGAAAGATGGAGACACTTTGACGGAAGTCCCCGAGGAGGAGGCGCTGTCTTTCAAGCGTGCACATGGCGGGAAAGAGACGGACGGCAAAACGACCTATGTCTGGGCATGGAAGCATCCTCACGGAGATGGAACGCTGACCTATAAAGAGGTCAAAGGTGATGTGCGTCTCTTCGATGTTGACTTCAGCTATGACGGCAAGAAACAGGTCCTTTACGATGTATCACTCTATGCTAAACCGGGCCAGAAGATCGCCTTTGTAGGTGCGACCGGTGCCGGTAAGACAACGATCACGAACCTGATCAACCGCTTCTACGATATCGCGGATGGAAAGATCCGTTATGACGATATCAATATCAATAAGATCAAGAAGGCCGACCTTCGTCATTCACTGGGAATTGTTCTTCAGGATACGAATCTGTTTACCGGATCCGTTATGGATAACATCCGCTACGGCAACCTGAAGGCAACGGATGAGGAATGTATCGAAGCAGCCAAACTGGCGAATGCACACGACTTTATCAGTAAACTCCCGAAGGGGTATGATACGGTCCTGACATCAAATGGCGCGGAGCTGTCCCAGGGTCAGCGTCAGCTGATCGCGATTGCACGTGCGGCGGTTGCTGACCCGCCGGTCATGATCCTCGATGAGGCGACCTCTTCGATCGATACACGTACCGAGGCGATCGTACAGCGCGGCATGGATGCACTGATGGAGGACCGTACGGTATTTGTTATCGCACACCGCCTCTCTACCGTTAAGAACAGTAAAGCGATCATGGTACTTGAAAACGGCCACATCATCGAGCGTGGTGACCACGACTCCCTGATCGCCGAAAAAGGCAAATACTACCAGCTCTACACCGGCGCCTTCGAACTCGAATAACCGGTAAGTAAAACAAAAAAACGAAAAGGAAGGATCCGATTTCGACACGCCTCCGCAGGGCTCGCCCGAGGACAGCGCAAGAAACGGATCCTTCCTTTATTCCGAGGACCAGCGACGAGGCAAGATCCGGGGATCCTTTTTGACATGCCTCCGAGGACAGCGCGAGAAACGGATCCTTCCTTTATTTCGAGGACCAGCGCAAGAAACGGATCCTTCCTTTTTTAGTCATGAATTTTTGTCTTGATATTCTCAAACGTCATGATAGAATGGTTGTATGTTGGGGCAAAAAGCCCGCATGAAACGGAAACAAGGGGTTGTTTTTAGTAGTATGCCGACTATTATCAGAGACAAGAAAATCGAAAATCGCGGACGTAAGGTCAAGGATATCAAAGACGAAAGATTTGGTCATCTTGTAGCGATCGAAGAGACGCCGGAGCGCTTTAATGGCAAGGTGATCTGGCTGTGCCGCTGCGACTGCGGAAATCTCATCAAGATCACGTCCCATCGTCTTCTTCACACAGAGATCAGTAACTGCTTTGACGAGAACTGTCCGTATCGTGATACGACCAGAAAAGTGCTGAAAGAAGAGGACTTTTCCGGTGAAACACGCCGCTGTTCCTCTGCTATGGAAGATATTACCGGACAGGTGTTTGGGGAGCTTACGGCAATCAAAATGACAGGTATCAAAAGCGGTAAGAATCTGCAGTGGTTCTGCAAGTGCAGCTGCGGACGTGAGATCAAAGCATTTGAAAGGGATCTTCTTCGCGGGATCAAAACCGATTGCGGTTCTTCCCGTCATCGTCCGGGTATGCCTCGAATTGCACAGAAAAACATGAAAAAGGCTTGATTTTTTATAGGCATTTTGTCGAGCGTCGAATAAAAAAATACAAAATCGGATAGAAAAAATCGTAGAAAAGTATTTTCAAGAAAACCTCGTAAGTGTAAAATTTCTACAGAAATACAAACTGGAGGAACTTTTCTATGGGCAAATATTTCGGAACAGACGGTTTCCGTGGTAAGGCCGGTGTCGTCCTTACAGCAGAGCATGCTTTCAAAACGGGTCGTTTCCTCGGCTGGTACTACATGCAGAAACACCAGAATACCGGTGATTCAGCAAAGATCGTTATTGGTAAGGATACACGCCGTTCTTCATATATGTTTGAAAATGCATTAGCATCGGGTATTGCTTCTTCCGGCGCCGATGCTTATTTATTGCACGTAACTACTACTCCGTGCGTCAGCTACATCACCAGAACTGAAGATTTTGACTGCGGTGTTATGATCTCCGCAAGCCATAACCCGTATTATGATAATGGTATCAAGCTGATGAACTTCGAAGGTGAGAAGATGGACGATGATCTCCAGGATGAGATCGAGAAGTACATCGATGGTGAGCATGAAGAGCTCCCGTTCGCATCTGAAGATAAGATCGGTAAGACAGTAGATTATTATTCCGGCAGAAACCGCTATATCGGTTATCTGGTCGGCCTGGCAACCAAGTCCTACGAGAAGCATAAGATCGGTCTGGACTGTGCAAACGGCAGCTCCTGGATGATCGGACGCTCTGTTTTCGATGCACTTGGTGCAAAGACTTATGTCATCAACAATACTCCGGACGGAGTGAACATCAATAACGGATGCGGTTCTACCCACATCGAGGGCCTGCAGAAGTATGTTGTCGATAACAAGCTGGATCTCGGCTTTGCTTTCGACGGTGATGCGGACCGCTGCCTCGCAGTCGATGAACTCGGTAACGTCGTTAACGGCGATAAGATCATGTACATCTGCAGTAAGTACATGAAGGAAAAGGGTCACCTCGCAAACAACACTGTAGTTACCACGATCATGAGTAACTTCGGTCTTTATAAGGCACTCGACGAAGCAGGTATCTCTTACGAGAAGACAGCTGTCGGTGACCGTTATGTATATGAGAACATGAAAGAGAACGGCCACATGATCGGCGGCGAGCAGTCCGGTCACGTTATCTTCAGAAAGTATGCGCATACAGGTGACGGTATCCTTACAGCAGTTATGCTGATGGAAGTTCTTCTTGCTACAAACCTGCCGCTCTCCGTTCTGGCCAGCGGCTGCGAGATGTATCCGCAGGTTCTGAAGAATGTCGTTGTTGACGATAAGGACGGCACTCTTGAAGATCCGGCTGTAAAAGCACAGGTAGAGGCTTGCACAGCAGAGCTCGGTGACAACGGCCGTGTTCTTCTCAGAAAGAGCGGCACAGAGCCGGTACTCCGTGTCATGTCTGAAGCAGGTTCGATCGAAGAGTGCGAGAAGCAGGTAGATGCGATCATTGCCGCAATGGAGAAGAGCGGCCATCTGGTGGAGGTAAAGAAATAATGTATACCATTAATGACCTTTATGATTTAACACAGACATATCCGCAGGTGAAAGACTATCTTTCCAAGTTCACCTATCCTTGGGAAGCTCTCGCCGGTATTACAGATCTTATCCTTGAGATCGGCAAGACTCTTCCGGAAGATGAATTCGATCATCCTTCCGAGGATGTGTGGATCGCAAAAGATGCGAAGGTATTTGCTACCGCTTATATCGGCGGACCGTGTATCATCGGACACAAGACAGAAGTACGTCAGTGTGCTTTTGTAAGAGGTTCCGCACTGGTCGGCGAGGGATGTGTCGTAGGTAACTCCACAGAGCTGAAGAACGTTATTCTTTTCAACAGCGTACAGGTTCCTCATTATAACTATGTAGGAGATTCCATCCTCGGTTATAAATCCCATATGGGTGCAGGATCGATCACCAGTAACGTCAAGAGCGATAAGCTTCCGGTCGTTATTAAGAACGGTGATGAGAAGATCGAGACCGGAAGAAAAAAGGTCGGCGCGATGCTCGGTGACTTCGTTGAGGTCGGCTGTAACAGCGTCCTGAATCCGGGAACCGTGATCGGAAGAAACAGTAACGTCTATCCGACGTCATGTGTCCGCGGTGTTATTCCGGAGAACAGCATTTATAAAGATCAGGGGAACATCGTGATCAAGAGAAAGTAATGTAAAGCCGCGCGTGATGATCATGCGCGACTTTTTTATAACTGCGCAAAAAAGAAAAACTTATCGAGTACAAGGAGGTACATTATGAAAGTTATTATCGCAGAGAATTATCAGGATGCCAGCAAGAAGGCAGCAGACATCATGGAGAAGATCATCCGTGAGAAGCCCACATGCACCATCGGTCTGGCAACAGGCAGCAGCCCGGTAGGCATGTACCAGGAACTTTCCCGCCGCTGCAAGGAAGAGGGTCTGGATTTCTCCAAGATCCATTCTGTAAACCTGGACGAGTATGTAGGTCTTGAGCCGACACACAACCAGAGCTATCGTTACTTCATGGACAGCAATCTCTTCGATCACATCAATATCGATAAAGCAAATACATATGTTGCCAAGGGAATCGGCGATGTGGAGGAGAACCTCAAGGAATTCAACGAAGTACTGGATAAGGCAGATATCGAGATCCAGGTCCTCGGTGTAGGTCCGGACGGACACCTCGGCTTCAATGAGCCGGGTCCGGTGCTTTTCGATGGTGCTCATAAAGAGATCCTCGACGAGACAACGATCGATGCAAATGCCCGTTTCTTCGCTTCCCGTGATGAAGTTCCGCGTTATGCAGTAACAATGGGTATGGGTAATATCATGCGTGCAAAGGCACTCCTGATGATCATCAACGGCAACAAGGTCGATGCAGCTACCAAGCTTCTGATGAACGATACGATCGACCCGATGTGTCCGGCAACCTTCATGAGACTGCACAGAGATGCTACAGTAGTTCTCGAGAAGAAACTCGCGCTGGAGATCGGCTACATCAAAGAGTAATCGCTTATTAAGATCGCATAATAAATCCCCCGTCGCTGGTCCTCGGCTTTCGGCCTGCGGAATCGCTCCGGGGGATTTTTATGCGCTCTTTTTACTTTGCGATTACTCCTTGATGAACACGCGATCAGGGAAAGGGCGCGGAAGGTATTTTTTTGCTCTCTTTTAAGACGTGGCCCTTTTACTTAACTCTGTAGATGAACAGGGATCCGTCCGAAGAGGTGTAAACGCGGTCGCAAAGCTCTTCGAGGCACGGGTAGTAGATGTACCCGAACTGATCAAGCTCCATGGAGCCGCAGATGACATATTTGATGTCATACTGCTTGAGAAGCCTCGAGACCTCGATGGAATTTGTGTTGGTGTAAATAGCTTGGACATCTGTATGTCTCGGGATGAGGTATCTTGCCCAGGATCCGGTGACCGGATCATCCGCATATTCACCTGTTTCAGGATTCGTCCAGCCGTGGAAATGCCACAGCCATTCGTGTACCTCCCAGCCGACTATGTTCGGAAGACCGGTATATGCAGATACGATACATCTCTCCGAATAGCTGGGACCATAGGCTTCACAAATGTTTACCGAATTATGCTCATTCTCATTGAGCCACTTTATGGCCTCATCGTATGGAGCCATAGCGCCCTGATATCGCATGCTCGTATCGCTGAAGGTCTTATCTCCCGGTATGTAGTCCGGAAGATAAGCGGTACCGTCGAGGCCGATATATCTCGACATCTTGATATCGCCGACACGCTGATCGAGCGCGCGGAGCGTATAGTGGCCGGGGATCATGATGACCAGAACAAGAAGCAGAATCGAGACCGCAAGTCCCCAGTTCGAAAGATTTCCCTGCTTGGTGACATGGGCCATGAACCGGAAGATGGTATAGGCGATGACCAGAGAAAGGATCACGAATCCGGCGAAGGTGAACTTGAACATCGTATTGGCGCGCTGGTTGTTAGCGCCGTAAATATCAGGGACGTAGATGATCTCCGGAGCGAGGATCATCATAAAGCCGACGATGCTGGTTCCGACCATGAAGATATCGATGATCGATCTTTTCCGGAAGAACTTGCAAAGGAGCATATCTCCGAATCTTGCGAAGTGATAGTCCATCAGTTTGAAGAAAGAGATGATCATCAGAAGGAATCTAGGAGCGGATCTGTCCTCTTCCTCTTCAAAAGCACTGTCATCTGATGTCTCATCGATCACACCGGCATCCGAATCGGAGGCGGTGTCATCCGTGACGATCCTGTCGATCTCATCAGAAGACATATCCGGATCGTCCTCGAGTGTAGCGATCCGTGAAGAACGGACGGAAGCGCGTGAAGGATCGTGATTCTTCGATGCAGCATCGGATCTGTCCGGACGCTTCAGATCAAGCGGCGCAGGGAGCACCGGAAGTTTTGTGCGCTTGTATGCGTGGCGCTCGGTGAAGACAACCAGCGCGATGAGCGAAAGCGGCACCAGGATATGGATCAGCCAGAGGATCATGAACTGGAAGAGAGAAGTGTGTCTATCAACCAGCTTGATGGAGTTGGAGATCATATCGAAGTTGTAATTAAACGACAGTGCGATGGCACATGACAGCGAGAAGAGCATGGCCATGGCGGTACCGGTACGTGACAGTGCGGACGGGAATACCGTCGAGAGCATGTAGGCGATCATGAATACTGCGATCTGCAGGCAGATATGAAGAAATACGTTATTCGAGAACTTCAGATAGATACCGAGGATCGCGCCGGCGTCGAAGATGAATATCAGGACGCTGCTGAAGGTGAAAAGGAAAGTGGACCTTCGTCCGAAATATACCAGAAGACCCATCGCACAGAAAACGAAGTAGATGAGGAAATCCCAGTAGTTGCACATCTGTGCAAGGCCGAGAAAGAATGCACACAGGAAGAACTCCGGACGGAAGATGTAGCTCATCTCCGATACCAGATCCTTCGTAAAGTTATGACGTCTGCACATCGAGTTCAGTGCTTTTTCCGGATGCTTCGCGTGATAGACAGCGATAAACATAAAGGCGATGATGAGAAGCACGATCGTCAGGCTGACGACGTGCGCGTGCAGGTCTGAGATCAGGTAAGAATAAAACGGAAATTCGTGGATCGTCCAGTCTGCTTTATCGGCAAGACCATCTGTGTATAGATCCGGGTTATGTCCGATAAAACGTGTGGAGTTCGGATAGAAGAAGTTTCCGGTATTTCCGACATTGACACCGAGTCCTTTCCATATCTTCCAGAAAAGCACCTTGTTTCCGATGCTCTGCTCATCATAGAAGAAGGAGTGCGAGTTGCCGAAAAACATCGTGCACAGGCCCGAAAGAAGGCCGGCGAAAGGCAGGTAGTGGATCGATACCTTGCAGTCTTTTTTGAGACGGAGAGCGTCGATGAAGAGCTGCCCGAGCGCATAGGCGGACATGAACGGGAATGCGATGGCGGTACACATCGAAAGGTTATACCCGACTGAAGAACGTATCCCGGTCATCTTTACAAGATAGGAGAAAAGATACTGGCCATAGTAATAGTAGTTGATCGGCTGTCCGGCAAGCCACGGATCCTTGGCAGGAAGTCCGTCGTAGCGGAGCATGGAGTTCATAAAAGCGAAGTCCATGATCTTCTCTTCGCCGTTGATGATCGGTGAGAGTCCTCTGCAGAAACACAGGAACGTGAGGACAGCGATGAAGATCACTTCTTCAAAAAGAATGTGTGCCAGGTTCGAGTTATCCGACAGCGCGGAAAAGGCTGCATTTCTTGTCTTTGGGATCCCCCAGCTGACGATCGCCAAAAGAAAGAACATGACCCAGGTCATCGGACGGCTGAATGATTCGAAGATCTTAAGATAAGAGATCAGCCATAGAGCACCCGTGGTAAGAAGGACACCGAGTATCTTGGAAAAGCTGTATCCGGCGGATACGAATCCGCGGAAAAAATGCGCTACGAGCGGAAATGCCGCCCATCCATAGAGATACAGGATCCCCCACCAGCAGAAGAAATCCGCGTGATCCTGCTTGAGAAAATAGCCAGCCAGAAAAGCCAGAAGCGCGGGAGCGAGCAAGAGAAGAAAACGTGGAAGTATAGAACGGAGTTCTACATTCTGAAGTTCAAGATGCGACACCCGTTCGCGGAAAGAACTGCTCTGCTTTTCGCTTTTTGCTATTTCTTCTGCATCTTCAAGCAGTGAATTTGCTGTAGTTATATGTGCGACGCGGACCGTATTATTCCCGGTATCACTGTGCGTCGATCTCGAGCTTTTTTTCACGCGAAAAATCCTCCTTGATCCTGGCAACGGTTGTGTTCGCCTGCGATACACAGGCATCCATACGGAATTTCGAGTCCTCGGCCGGGCTCGGGGTCATGGCGAGACTGCAGACATAGAGTCCTTCCACAGGCTGCTGGAACTCATCGAGCGGATGGTTGAGCGGCTTGGCGTAGCGGGTGCGTGTCAGACGCCATGTGCGGACAGCGCTTCTCGTTACGCTCGGATTCATATACTGAAGTCTCTTGAAAAATGTCTTAAATACGTCCGCATCGGATGCGGTCCAAAGCGGTGCAGAAGTCAGGAAACTTCCGGAAAGGTACAGGACATGTCCGCCGTAGCGGCGCTCACCGACCATGCTCGTGTGCTGGATCAGACGCTGGAATGGTTCGTCATTCGGGAGCTGTCTGGAATAGCACTCCGTAAATGGTGATTTCATGAGCATCAGAAGACACATGTTTGCCTGATAGGTTACGTCCATCAGGGAATCACGGAAATCTGTCGGCATGTTCAGGGCATGTGTGATATGTACGAGATTTCGGCAGGATCCGGTATAGAGGATCGTGTCGCACTCGAGAAAGATAGAAGACGAGTCCGCCAGTACGCACTGTACGCGGTAGCGCGGACGCGAAGGATCTTCGTTTCTTAGAATATCGGAAACGGTATATCCGTACTGGATGATGCCGCCGCGGTCCGTGATCTCCTGCACGAGTGCGGAAAGCAGGGAATGGAACCCGTTATCGAGATAGCCGAGTTTCTTCTTGCTGGCTTTACCGTACCAGAGGGAATCATACCACTGCAGTTCGTCAGAAAGACCGAGGTCTTTGAGAAGAGAGATCAGGGCACGGTCGGATTTCCTGATGTGGTGCGGCAGAAGCTCGATGTATTCGGAGCCCAGACGGGAACAGGCCAGCATGCCGCCCGGTGTGGACTGCTGCTCGACGACCTGGACGCGGAATCCGGCCTGCGCCAGCTTATAGGCACAGACCAGGCCGGAGAGACCGGCGCCAATAACACAGATCGAAGTCTTTTCCTCCATGATGTCTCCTTTAGATCTTCTTTGCCTCTAAGTAGTAACGCTTCTCGACGGCTTCACCCATGGAGAAAGTCTTTCTCGGGAAGACGCCTTCCTTGCTGATCGTCTCAAAGAAAGAATTCTTCGAAACATCCGGAAGCAGGAATCCGAGCTTGTCGGAACCGCTGAGTGAACGGACGGAATCTTCTCCGTGGATATAGTCAGTGTGAATGGCATCGGACTCGATCGAGTCAAGGAAACCCTGCAGGGAACCGACGGCGAGTGTGTGGGAAGGCTTTCCGATGATCATCGTGAAGTCTTCGTATCCGTCGGTAACGAGGATCGTCTGGGATCCGTCAGATGTTCCTTCCTTGGCAAAAGCACCCGCATCGGAGAATCGGATCTCCTGGGAAGCGAAGTATTCATTTGCCTGATTCATGAGTTTTTCCTTCGTCAGGCCGAAGGTCACTCTGTGGATCGGCTCAAACTGCAGACCGTTATCGTGGATATTCACGATCTCAACGAGGCAGTAACGTGCCGGATGATCCTCACGCTCATTTTCGGGAAGTGTTTCTCTGATGTTCTCCCAGTGCTTCTTGGCAGTTGCAAGAGAGTGGTTGCCATCGCCGACAGCAAAGAGGAAACCATCCTCGGAAGAAGCGAGAAGTGCTTTTAGCGCGGAGATAATCCCCTTGGCGATCTCGGAATCCGCCTTGGCGTAGTATCCCTTGATATGACCGCCCTCCATCATGAGATCTGTATCGTAAACCAGGTCTCCCTCATCCATCGAAAGATCGTGGTAAGCAGGCTCGATCACTGTTCTTCCCGGATCGTTGATCAGTACCATGATGTGCGGCATCTCGATCGGAGCGCGCTCACGGATACGTACACGCGGAGGAATACGGGACAGGACAGTGCCCTCGGTCGCACGGATGCGGCTCTTGTTGCCAGGTGTAAAGTCATACTGCTCGAGGTCGAGTGCGAGCATCAGGCCGAGACGGGACTCGTTATATTTCGTTTTTCTGTTCAGGACGATGAATCCCGGATCGAGCTCGGTCAGGATCCCCTGATCGATGTAATCGTTGATGGATGCAGTGATATTGGAAAGACGCTGATCGATCTGTTCAGGAGTCTCCTTCTCGAGGTATACTTCCGGCAGGAACATACGAAGAGTAGAAGGCGCATCTCCTACAGTTTTCTCTACATCCTCCCAGTACTTCGGCTCGGATGTAAACTGGTCGCAGGCGATAACTGCCCACTTGCTAAGATCTGTTCCTTTCTTCGGAAGAAGGATCTTCGGTGCCGCTACGGCAATGTCTTTATAGATGGAATTCATGGATACCCTCCCATGTGTTTTGAAAAATAGCCTAAATATTATAACACGCGCGCGATGAAAAATCTTCTATATCTTCCATCTGCGGACCTGCCCTCGGGAATGACTGTTTTCAAGCGATTTAGTGGTATAGTAGAAATGTAGGCAGATCGTTTTACGGAGGTGGGAAAATGGCGAACCGGGAAAATGGCAGAGGCAGGCTTCTTTGTCTTTTAGATATACTTCAGAAGGAAACTGATGCGGAGCATGGACTGTCTATCCAGGATATTATCGGCAGACTCGAGAAAGCCGGTTTTCCCGTAAACAGAAAAACGCTGTACGACGATCTCCGTGCACTCGAGGACTCTTCGATCCCTGTCGAAAAGAGCAGTACCAGGACCCCGAGATACTACATCGAGGACCGCGATTTCGAACTGGAGGAGATCATGATCCTGATCGATGCTGTCGAGTCTGCAGGCTTTATGACAGAGAAGAAAAAGGCGGGCGTGATCAAAAAGCTCAAAAGCCTGACATCTTCGGGCCGGGCGGCAGAACTGAATGAGCAGATCCACTATATCGGACGCCATCACTCGACGAATAATGACTTCATCTACACCGTCAGCACGATCCGGCGTGCCATGGCTTCGAAACACCCGGTGACTTTCCAGTATATCGAGTATAAATTCGGAGAGGGCGAGGTCCTCAAGCATGATGGCATGAAGTACATCCTCCATCCGTTCGCGATGGTCTGGAACAACGGATTTTACTACTGTATCGGTGTCCGTCCGGAGCAGAGTCCGGAAGGGGAAAAAGATAAGATCCGTCACTTCCGTATCGACCGCATGAAGAAGGTCGCCGTCGATGAGAAGATCCCGCTGGTCAAGCCGCCAAAGGGCTTCAGTGTCGCCAAGCACATGGAGGAATCTTTCAGCATGTTCGGCGCGGAGACAGCGACGGTCCTGATCCGTTTCAGAAAAGACCTGCTGACACAGTTTTACGACCGTTTTGAGCAGGATGTGGCTGTCCATCCGGATCCGAAAGATCCCGAATATCTGCAGGCAAATGTCAGCGTCAATGTCAGTCCGACGTTTTTTGCCTGGATCTCCCAGTATGAGGGCGGTTTCACGGTCGCAGGCCCCAAGAGGATCCGCGATATGTATCACGATCATCTGCGAAAAGCACTTGAATCGTAGGTTTTCTTATTATATATAGATTTTCTTCTGTAAATCGTGTAAAATTACGAGGCACGCGAAATCAAGGGCGTGCCTCGCTTTTTGTAAAGGAGACGAAACGAATGAGAAAGTTTACCTCTGATGAATTGAGAAATGCATGGAAGCAGTTCTATATCGACCGCGGTCATGTGGATGTCGGCGCCGTATCGCTGGTTTCTGACGGATCGACGGGCGTAATGTTCAACGTCGCCGGTATGCAGCCGCTGATGCCTTATCTTCTTGGCCAGAAGCATCCTCTCGGTACAAGACTCTGTAACGTACAGGGATGTGTCCGTACAAATGATATCGACTCTGTCGGTGATAAGAGCCACGGTACCTTCTTCGAGATGATGGGTTCCTGGTCTTTGGGCGACTACTTTAAGAAAGAAAGATGCCAGTGGAGCTTCGAGCTCCTGACCGAGCTCTTCGGCTTTGACGCGGATCACCTGGCAGCGACCGTTTTCGCCGGTGACGAGAATGCCCCGAGAGATGAAGAGGGTGCGAAATACCGTATCGAGTCCGGATTTAAGCCGGAGAATATTTTCTATCTTCCTGCCGAGGATAACTGGTGGGGACTGGAGTACGGTCCGTGCGGCCCGGACAGTGAGATGTTCTATGTAAAGGACATTCCTGCCTGCGGTCCTGACTGCGGCCCGGGATGCCACTGCGGCAAATATACCGAGATCGGTAACGACGTATTTATGCAGTATGAGAAGCATCAGGACGGAACCCTGACGCCTCTTGCCCAGAAAAATGTAGATACAGGCTGGGGCCTCGAGCGTATCCTGGCATTCCTTAATGGTCTGGACGATGTATATAAGATCGATCTTCATGCTCCGGCGATCGCCTATATCGAGGAGGCTTCCGGTGTGAAGTACGATTCGGACGAGAAACTGACACGCTCCATGCGTATCCTGGCGGATCACACCAGAACAGGCGTCATGCTCATCGGCGATCCTGCAAAACTTGTTCCGTCGAATGCCGGCGCAGGCTATGTTCTCCGCCGTCTCATCCGCCGTGCCGTAAGACACGCGAGAGCGCTGAACCTGAAGAAGGAGAATATCCTGAAGGTCGCAGGAATCTACATCGATGTATATTCCAACAGCTACCCGAATCTGGTTAAGAACAAGGACTTCGTTCTGAATGAACTGACCAAGGAGATCGAGCGTTTCGAGAGTACGCTGGAGAACGGCATGAAAGAGTTTAAGAAGATCCTTGACGAGACAGCTGCTTCCGGAAAGAAAACACTGTCCGGCCGTGATGCTTTCTATCTCTACGACACATTCGGATTCCCGCTCGAACTGACTGTCGAGCTGGCGGAAGAAGAAGGACTTACCGTTGATGAAGACGGATTTAAGACTGCGATGGAAGAGCAGAAGCAGAAGGCACGTGACAGCCAGAACTTCTCCGCGAAGCTCAGCACATCGGCAGGTGTTTTTGATGATCTTGATGAGAGCATCAAGACAGAGTTCGTCGGTTATGAGAAGAGAGAATGCGAAGGTAAGATCATCGCGGCAGCTGATGAGTCCTCTCTGAAGGAAGAACTTTCCGAAGGCCAGAAGGGTACCATCATCACAGACGTTACCTGCCTCTATGGAACCATGGGCGGCCAGGTCGGTGATAAGGGTAACATTGTTACAAATGACGGAGAATTCGTCGTTACAGAGGCGATCCACATCGGCGAGACGAAGATCGGCCACACCGGCTATGTTGCCAAGGGAACGATCCGTGTCGGACAGCAGGCGAAGATCTCTGTCGAGAATAAGAACCGTGATAATACATGTAAGAACCACTCCGCGACGCATCTTCTGCAAAAAGCACTGAAGATCGTCCTCGGCGATCACGTCGAGCAGAAGGGATCTCTTGTTACACCGGACCGTCTGCGTTTCGACTTCTCCCATGACGCTTCCATGTCGGCGGAGCAGATCGCGGAAGTCGAGAAGATCGTTAATTCCGAGATCGCGGCATCTCTTCCGGTAAGAACCGATGAGATGAGCCTTTCCGAAGTAGGTAAGACCGGTGCGATGGCTCTCTTTGGTGAGAAGTATCACGAGACCGTCCGTGTCGTAAGTATGGGTAAAGGTACTTCCGGTGATACGGAAGCAGACTTTAAGGAAGCTTTCTCTGTGGAGCTCTGCGGTGGTACGCACGTCAGCAATACTTCCCAGATCCAGAGCATCAAGATCCTGTCCGAGTCCGGTGTTGCTGCCGGCGTAAGAAGAATCGAAGCTCTGACAGGTGATGCTGTAATGGCATATTACAAGGATCTCGAGAACACACTTTCAGAAGCCGCGAAGCTTCTGAAGGCAAATCCGTCCGAGATCATCGCGAAGATCGAGCACCTGCAGAAAGACCTGAAGGCGGCAAACTCCGAGATCGAGTCTCTGAAGTCCCAGGCAGCCAAGGATGCGCTCGGTGATTCGCTCGAACAGACAGTCGATGTCAAGGGTGTGAAACTTCTTGCTGCGAAGCTTGAAAATGTCGAGATGGGCGCGCTGCGTGATCTCGGTGACCAGCTGAAGGATAAGCTCGGCGATGGTGTCATCGCGCTGATGTCTGCGATCGACGGCAAGGCAAATATCGTCATCATGGCGACCGATTCCGCAGTGAAGGCCGGTGCGCACGCCGGTAACCTCATCAAGGCAGTTGCTCCGATCGTCGGCGGTGGCGGCGGCGGACGTCCGAACATGGCACAGGCCGGCGGTAAGAATCCTTCCGGTATCGACGATGCACTTGCTGCAGTGAAGACCGAACTCGAGAAGATGCTTTAATTGCATGTTTGCTTGCCGTTCCTGCAAGTTCCCGCAGGAGCGGCAAGTTTGAAGATACACATTATCAGGAGGTAGGAACCATGTGTTTATTCTGTGATATCGTAGAGGGCAAGATCCCTTCGACCAAAGTTTTTGAAAATGATAAGGTGCTGGCATTTAAGGATATTAATCCTGCGACTCCGGTACATGTCCTGATCGTTCCGAAGAAGCACTTCGACGATATTCTCGATATGGCTTCCTCTGAAGAAGGAAAAGAAGCGCTCGGTGATGTTCTGGATGCGGTTCCGGAAGTAGTCAAGGCGACGGGCATCGATGAAGGATTCAGGATCATCAACAACTGCCGCGAATTCGGCGGACAAACGGTGAAGCATGTACACTTCCATATCCTCGGCGGAGTGAAGCTCTCCGAGAAGATGATCTGACATC
>OCTX012262969.1_pt1 | contig 69588 bp, 65 predicted proteins | sample 1539691 | NCBI WGS metagenome assembly OCTX01 (sample SAMN02144231, study PRJEB22623) | gut metagenome | biome: sheep rumen | host: Ovis aries | place: New Zealand
CGTCGAGCTCGGCGTGGACGACATCGTCCGCCACCGTCTTATCAAGGACATCATCCTCAAGTACGAACGCCCGGAAGAGTTCCACAAGCCAGGCGAGAACGACGAGTTCAGCAAGGTACCGTCCCACACGTGGACACGTGACCACGAAGGCTACGACTTCTCCAGTGACGACATCGACGAAGAGGATTCCGAAGAGCCGGAGCAGTTCGCCGAAGGCGACTACTGTCCGGACTGTGGCGGTACCGGCGTGGACGACAACGAGCACGTCTGCACGACATGCAAGGGAACCGGGTTGGTCAATACCAAGTAGACCTCAATCAGTACAGTTTCTATGACGGCGGAAGCTCTCCGCCGTTATAAACTGTATTTAAAACGAATTTCGAGGTCTTGTAATGTCTGATATTGTCAAAGGGAAGAAACCGGGCGGATGTCCACCTCCACCTCCTCCAAGACCTCCACGGCACCGTCCTCCGAAGGACATGCCCTTTCCTCCTCCGCCACCGCCTCCGCCGGTGTTTCCGGGTCCGTGCTGTCCTCCGACAAGCACTCTTGTACTCAACAACACGGTCGTCGAAAGCGATGACGGATCCATAACAGTAAAGACCGGCTACTACAAAGGCAGACCGGCGTACTTCCTCAGCATTAATTCTGACCTTGTCAAGCCGAACCTTGCCGGTGCTCCCCCTATCCGTATCGAGGAAGAGGAAATCGATGGCAAGCCGTATCAAGTTGTATACGTCGACCCGACTATCGGAAGCGGTAGCGAACCGTGCATTCCGTCCAAGCCGACGGCGGAAGATTTGGACAAGTTCCTCCGTGGCGACGGTCAGTGGTCTGCAATTACCATTCCGGAACAGGTACAAGCCAACTGGACGGAAGAAGATTCTGGTGAACCTAGCTTCATTCAGAACAAGCCTGAACTTGCTACTGTAGCAACAACGGGTTCTTATGAAGACCTTGAAGACAAGCCAGATATTCCGGCAGCCCAGATCCAGTCAGACTGGGAACAGAGTGACGAAAATGCCGTAGACTTTGTCAAGAATAAACCTGAGCTGGCAACCGTTGCAACTACCGGCGATTATGCCGATCTCGAAAACAAGCCGAATATCCCAGCAGCCCAGATTCAGTCAGACTGGACGCAAGATGACGACCAAGAAGCTGACTTTATCAAGAATAAACCAGCACTTGCTACGGTTGCGACTACGGGTTCGTATAATGACCTTGTAGATACGCCAGACATTCCCGTTGTCGACCAGTCAATCGATGAAAATTCGCAGAATGCGATATCCAACCGTGCGGTTGCACTTGCACTTAAACAATTTGGCGGGTTTGAAGTAGCTGAAGGAACTGGTGACGATCATCACCCAAATGTACAAACCAAGAATCCCAAGCTAATATACTTAGTAGAAGACCCAAATGCTCCCGACCCAGACCATTACTATGAATGGATTTGGGTCGAACCGTCATGGAAATGTATCGGTACGGCTACTATCGACCTTACCGACTATTATACCAAGACGGAGGTCGACCAAGCGTTGGCAACTAAATTAAACATTGTCGACTTCCATGATACCACCTATACAGCCGGTAACGGATTGAGCTTGACCAGTACGGAGTTCAAGATTACTCCAGATTCCGTAGATGATGGGTATTTCACAACCAAAAATAACCAAGTCGTATGGGTTCCAGACCAATTTGTCACCATTATTACGCCAGACATAGTTCCTCCAGCAAGAAGTCTACGACTCCAGTTTACAGACACGTCATTCGACCCATCGACCTATGAATGGCCGACAACTACATCCAAGGTTCATAACGCAACCTGGACTAGCCAAGGTAACGGCATCTGGGACATGACTTACGATAATGCCGACTGGAGCAACCTGATGGCGAATATAAGTGAATCCAGATGCAGCGGAGTTCCTCATTTTGACATTATTGCCGGAGACTGTACTGATGTTACGACTCTATATCGTGCATTTACAACTTGCGACTTGATTAATAATTTTAGTGGACTTACAAACACAGATTCAGTTAAAAACATTACTGAAATGTTTGCTTATACGCCTAATATCGTAGCAATTGAGTTACCGGACATGAATGCTGTGACATCAATTACATGTTTCACGTCATGTACATATTATGGACAACAGACGACAGCCCTTAAATCGATAAAAATCGGCGATTTAAATTCATGTACGCTCATCAAATTAGTTGCCGCGAACATTCCTAGTATAGAATCGATTGAGTTAGGTGATTTACCGTTAATTACATCAACGGATAATTTTGACTTATATGTGCCGTTGCAAAAAGCTTCGTCGGCGTCCGGAATAGCAGATTATTATGATTCACCACTTAAATCAATCAAGATTGGCGACATGGTTAATTTAACTAACGCAAGTAACATGTTCTATACAGTCAAAAGAAGTGCAGTCGATAAAAAGAAATATGAATGTGGGTCATATCGCTTTGTAGAACGTATTGAACTTGGTTCTATGCCTAAGCTTAGCAATGCTAAATCGATGTTCCGAAACTGTACGTCGCTGACAGCGTGTGTTGATGTAGGTTCTACGGAGTTGACAACGGTTTACTACATGTTCTACGGATGTACAAATGTAGAATCGGGTATACTAGATGTGTATAATAAGCTCAGTGCAATAGATACCCTGTCTAGTGAAACGTCACACCAAAAAGCTTTCTACAACTGCGGTTCGAATACAGTAAGCGGTAGTGCGGAATTGGCAGACATTCCAGCGGAATGGAAATAGTCGTAAGTACTGGAGAATGAAAATGAAAGAATTATACAGACAAACCGTTGGTGGATTCAAGCTTATTGCCGACCGTGCAGTTTCCGATGAGGACGGCAACAATATCAAGACCACCAAACAAAACCATAACATTCCTGAAACGACTACTGTCGATGACGGCATGAACTTGCTTGCAACGACTTCAACGGGAGACATTGTTAGGACAACGCTAGCATTCGATACGTCTAGCGTAGATAAGTTCTTGTCGCAAACCGGAGAATGGCTTACTGTGTCGCCTGGAGGTGTTTCAGATTCTTGGAAATATTGGTCTAGTCAGCATGGTTCACTTGGCGATGATGATTCGATTTACATAGGGTCTAACAACCTTTCATACGGAAAGTCTATACTATTTGGTCTGAACAACACAACCAGTTCAGAATCCGGTGCTCATAATCAAGCAACTATTCTTGGTTACGGCAACACCGCGATATCTCACTTGGCTAGTCTTGCAAAAACAACAACCGGTCTGGTATACGGCATTCCTCTAGAAAAGCAGACTGAAATCTGCGGATATGAAGATGATTGGATGACAGCACTTCACAATTCAAATTTAGCCGGTTTGCAAACTGCCGACCAATCAATCTACACCATATTGTGCGAGTATGTGTCAGACCCCGAATTAGACGCTTCATATACAGCATTAAGTAATGCAACGACCGGTCCAGAATATATGGAAATATATGAAGGATCGGCATATCAGACCTATGTTAGAACTATATACAACGCAAAATATGCCACCCCGCCTGGTTATGGTCCGGTTGCAATAACATATGACTGTAATTCCATTATAATGGGTGTTAACAACACTGCAAACCATTATAATTCCATTTTGCTTGGAACGATGAATACTTCGTTGGCACCAGCTGAAGAAGTTGCAAATACTGATGACGACGGATTTACCGTTGCAATTGGTTTCAAGAACACAGTCGAACGCAACTACGACATGGCCATCGGCTATCAGAGCGTTGCTAAGGGCGGTGAGAACATTGCCATTACTAATTCCGAAGCTATTGGTTATCGAAACCTAGCATACAACCACTCCAAGGTAAACGGTATATGCAATATACTCTTAAATGAATCTGTGCTTGATTGCAAGCGCTGGGACGATGAGCCTCTCAAGATTGAGTACAATACGTTCAATACGCTTAATAACAGTAACGTATCGTACAAATGCGTCACGGAATCTGAAAGCAATACTGGCGTAACTTTCTTTGGCAACCATTTCGAAGGCGTCAGATGTGAACTTGTGGCAAGCGACTGGGGTGTTCATGCCAACGTCATGCTTGGTAATGGCCCTAGAATTGACGAGTCGTATAGCACATGGTCAAATGACCCTGATATTAAAATTGCCGCGGGCACTATAAGTAACAACATTATAGCCGATTCTAAGCAGCACTTTGAAATTGCTTTAGGCAATAAAGATTCGTCCAATTCCATCGAACAGAACTTATTTATGTTCAACGACGTACAAATGCATAACATTAAACAGCTACGTCAGAACATGTTCATTTCGTCAGTGTTCAATGTAGAAATGGACTCTAATGCGATTGGTAAAGGCTATTTCTATGATAATATAATTGCAAACTCTACTGTTACTGGGCGACTCGAAGGAAGTACGCTTGTTCCCGGAGGAGTTAAAGCAAATACAATCAACCATAACGTGATTTTAGGCAAGTCTAACCTATACCTAAATAACACACCTGGAACGGTTGAATTTAACGTGCTTATTGGAAATTCGACATTAGACGCCTACCATGAGAACCCGATATGGTCTAATTCTACCGACGGCATTAAATGTAACTTCTTATTCGGTAGTTCTGGCAGAAAAATCCATGACTGCGTGAGCTTTGGTGACGGCGGTGGTGCATATTTAGAAAATGCAATGCACAGCCGTAACTTCGGTGATAACACCTTATATAACGCGAATAAAGTATTCGTTTCAGGTGACGGAAACGCATTAAATGCAGTTCAACACAGCGTTGTGTTTGGCGAAAGCAATGAATTCAACTCCGATGAATATGATGGCAGACGTGATTTGTCTTCTGCCGGTGATATTCATATGAGCGAAATCTTTGTACATGGTATCTCTAATAAGTTCAATTATACTGGCGGTTCTGATTTCTTCTCAAGACTGTTCGTAGCTGGCAACGGAAACACCGTCAATGGAAATAACGTACACGATAGTTCCATTTTAGGTTCAAATAACACCATCGGATGGTTTGAAAATGGCGTTCCGGTCAAGAAAACTTGCGACGAAGTATGGTCACTGAATGTTAGTGTACCGACTATCATAGAGGTGACTGATAAAGGTTATTTGCCACCTAATGGCACGTCTACGGTAAATGTGTGGAGTGATTATTATTACTATTACCGAGGCGGAGCTGCATATGCAGTATATAGTACACCAGAATCATATACAAGTATTTCTGGCAATGACTTTGTACAAAAAGTTCGTAACAAGGAGCTTGTAGACAATAGCTACTATTATATTACATCATCAGTACAAGGCGACAATGCTGTTCTCCAGCTAAATGCAAATATCTACTATCTATGTGCATATTATACTAAATATCCAGATGGAACGGTTCGTAGCACGTCGCTGGCTAATATGGGTACACACATATTGGGTTGCCAAGACAAGATTGCACCTAATGTGATGTGGAGTACCATACTGGGCGCAGAACACAAGGTAACAAACAGCCTACCATATGGAATATCTGGTCTACTAGTACAAGGTATGAACCAGACCGTTTCAGATGGTTCCAACATCATCTGTATGGGTGCCGGAAACGTATCGTCTGGACATGGTTCTATCGCAATAGGTAACCAGCTCATTTCAGACAAGTGGCAGACCGTTATCGGTAAGTACAACGAGGCTTTGCCGGGTCCGGAACGTATCATCCCGAAGCATGATGAAAATAAGACATACAACGCCGGCGATATTGTGTACGACTCCCTCGGCTCAACGTACTACAAGTGTACATCGTCCGTTCCGACTGTCGGCATGATACAGAACTCGCTGTGGACAGAAGTCGACCCTGATTCGGAAAAGGCATTGTTCATTGTCGGTAATGGTTATGGAGAATCGGATGGTAGCGGTGACTGGAACGATGAAACCAAGATTCACCGTTCCAACGCAATGGTAGTGTACGCCGACGGTACGGTCAAGGCTAAGAAATTCGTGTCCGATGAACCGGAAATGGAATTGACCGAAGGTACTGGCATCACTATTGAGAAGAGCGTGTCTTCTGGAACCGTTACAATCTCTCTTAAGCAGCCGTTGCCGGCAACTCCATCCAACCAAGGCACTTATGCACTACAATGTGTAGTAGATTCCAATGGCGAGCCTACCCTTAGCTGGGTAGCTATCGGGATATCTAACGTATAGGAGTCAATATGAAGTGTAATCTTATCGTCAACACAGATTACGTGAAGGTGACCATTATTAACAATAGTAATTGGGTTATGGTCGCCAATTACAAGTTTGCCGATGCCAACAGTACCGTAAATATTCCGTTGGTATTCCTTGAAGACGCCGATGCATCTTGTGTCGCGACATCTGTTGGTACAATATCCGGCAATACGCTATCGGTACCGGTTACCACTAGTAACGTCACTGTAACATTGACCAATGCGAAAGCCCAGGTCCGTGTAGAAAACAATGTACAATACCACGTTACCGGAATAACGCCTAGCGTTCAATATGTAACCGCGGGTCAGTCAGCCCAATTTACGTTAACGTATGCGGAAGGATATACTCCGACTGACTTGTGTGCAACAATTGGTACTGTGAGCAATGCAACGCTCACCGTTCCTACACAAGTCAATGATGTTTATGTTGAAACGACGATATTCCGTGGCTCGATAGAAAATGTTGTGTTGGGGGGTTCGTCAACCGGTTCGCATGGTTCACTTCCGACCAACATGAGTTATAAATATGACATATCGCAACAGTTATACACATCCAGTGAAGTTGGTAATAGCGGCACTATACGGACTATTTCATTTAAGAATACCTCTAGTAAGGACTTTAGTCGGCAAATTGACATTTACATGGAAAATGTAACTGCCACCTCGATGTCATCATTTAGCGTCGTTACTAATGCACAGAAAGTATATAGCGGAATCATATCATTTACACATAATGACTGGACTACTATTACTCTAGATACCCCGTTTGATTACGACAATACTAAAAACCTTTTAATCACGGTTCATGATAATACTGGCGTTAGCAATGATACGCAATATTTCGCAACATATACTCGTTCTGGAAACTATAACTATGAAACTGTGTTTAACAAGCGGAGCACAACCCCATACGACATTAGCCAAATAACGACTTACGATGGTGCATCAAATACTACTAGCAAGAATAGCATCAAATTGTTTAAGATGAACGTAATCGAAGACGAGCCAGATCCAGAGCCAGTACTCGAACCGCTCGTAATCGAAATCGGAAAACTAACTGAAACCGATACCACACCTGATGTAGCTCATGTTCCATCAAATGTGTCCTATAAGTATTTTATGTCTGAACAGATCTATTTAGCAAGCGAAATAGGCAATTCAGGAACAATTACCGATATTGCCTTGTATCATGCAGATAATTCGGCATTTACTCGAACATGGGACATTTATTTAGTGCATACTGAATTATCAAAATTCCCCAACGATGGTAATTATTATGACGATAGCACTAATGCCGTTATACACCCAACCTCTAGCGACTTGGTTTATTCGGGACCTGTAGAATTTCCAGTTGTAAACGCCTCAGCTAAGGGATGGAAAACAATTCACTTAGATACGCCATTTGCATATGACGGTGTCCATAATTTATGCTTAATCGTATATGACAAAACTGGTACTGTTATGTCAGCTCACTCATTTAAGTCGGCAAAGACACCGAAGGACAATCGAGTTTCCTTACATACCTTTGAAATGTCGTCGCTTTATCCAAACGGAACACAGGTAGATCCGTCGGATCCATCCATCGTTACTGTAGCGAACTTGACTCGGTATAGAAATTTCATACAAATCTCCATCATTCCGGAAGCATAATATGAAGATAGCAGTAGCGATAACGAACCACAACCAGCACTACCAAGTGCGTGACACGGTGGAAACCCTGTACCGCCAGACGGTTAAGCCGTCAGCGGTCTACGTGCTTTCCGACGGCAAGCCGTTCTGGAATCTCCCTAACGACCGCTACGAGGTCATTCCGCTCAACAACCGTGGAAAGCTCATGGGACGGTGCGGCAACCGCAACTCGGTCATCCGTCCTTTCCTCGAATCCGACAACGACGTACTCGTCTTCATGGACGGTGACTGCTCTCCGCTCCAGACCGACTTCATCGAGACCTACGCCAAGCACATGGCTAAGTACGACCTCGTGTTCGGTACGAGGGAGCATAGCGACGTCTCCGGTCTTGAAAGACCGCCTTCCGACCTCCTCACCGCCAACATGGACAATCTCTATGCGAACCGTCCGCTCGACTACACCGATCTGAGAGTCGTCTCTGGTGCGGTAAGTGCGTGGGACGATGCGAATACGTTCTCGGAACGTCTCGACCTCATGCTCACCGGGATGATCGGCTGGAGCTGCAACTTCGCCTTCACGAAGAAAGGTATGGCTCGCCTACGACGCTTCCAGAGGGACACTTACGGACTTTCCGAGGGCATATTCGACTCGAACACCTTCAAGGACGGCTGGGGTTACGAGGATGTCGCTATGGGCATCGACGCACTCTACGCCGGACTCGACATCGGGATAGTGGACGACGTCCGCGTCCTACACCAGGCTCACGACCGTTCCGACGGTCTGTTCGACCACGTCAAGGGAAGACACCTGATAATGGAACGCTACAGAGAGCTCGACAGGAACGTCCGGATGAAGGACTGGATATACAAGGCTGCGATAGCGGCGTCCGCCTTCTTTACTGGCGGGCTAATCACCGGACTGGTTACTGGGACAATAAACTTTATGAACATACTGGGTATGTGAGGAACTTATGGCCGAAGAGATTAATGCACCAGAAGACATGTTTCAATCGTGGGACGGGAAGCCGATCTACGCAAAGAAGGCTGAACGTGACGTAAATGGAAACTTGCTTGCACTGACTATCGAGAATGAAAAGGTTACCGCCATCGGCGGAAAGAGTGTCGGCGGCGGTTCTGATATACCGACAGAAGGTGAAGTTGGCCAAGTCCTCACTAAGACTCAAGATGGCTTCGGTTGGGAAGATGCTCCTGTACCCGACCCTGAACTACCGAGTGGCGGTACTGAAGGGCAAGTATTGACTAAGACCCAGAATGGAGTTGCCTGGTCGGACCCGGAATCCGCATCCTTGCCAGTAGCTACCGAATCTGATTCCGTACTGTATACGGCGGAACCTAACGGTGAAGCCTCGTGGGCGCAGATGGAAAAGACCGTGTACGGTTTAATAATGACCGACGAGGAAGGTACTCCTATTCTCGACGAGGAAGGTAAGACTATCCAAGACGAGGATACCGCTACCCTCTGGACTGGTTTCAACGGAAAAGGCTTCGGGGCTGAGCGGGCTGCTGCTGATGAAAATGGGAATAACATCGTTGCTACCTATGCTACGAAGGCGGATGTCGAGACCGCTATGGGTGACATTGAAACACTGTTGGCTGCATTATAAGGAGTGCATATGACTGTTGCTAGTGAAATTACTCGTCTACAAGGTGTTAAGGCCAATATTTTGGACGCTATTGCCGCAAAGGGTGTTACTGTACCAAGCGGTGCGAAGCTTGCTGACTGCCCTGAATTGATTTCTTCTATTAGTGGCGGTGGCGGTATTAGTGCCGATAACATTGTTAATATTATCCCTACTAATAAGATTGCCGTAGTAGATGCTAACGGATACATTGGGCTTGATTTGACGAACTATTTTCAGACTCGTGGCGAAACTTTTTACTATAACTTTGCGATTTTATCATCTGATGACTATTCGAGCAAAGGACTTGGAGAAGTAACATTCTATACGCCGACAAGTAATGTTATTGGGGGTCGTACTTACCGTTCTGTCATTATTGGTGGGGTCGAATGGCTTGCAGAAAATCTTGACTTTAAGTTCAGCGGCTTGGCTTTTGGCCAAAGCGGAACATCTAGTAGCGAGCCTCGCGGAAATTACTACGATAATAACTCCTCGTCATATGGTAAATACGGCATCCTTTACAACTGGATTGCTGTCAAGTATCTCGAAGACAACAAGTCCTCTTTGATTCCTGGCTGGCATGTTCCGACAACCGCTGAATGGGATGCGCTTGCCACGGCTGTTGGCGGTACATCTGTTGCGGGTACAAAGCTCAAGTCCACGACGGACTGGCCATCGGGTGCCGGTACTGACGATTACGGTTTTTCCGTGCTCCCTGCGGGCAACTACACTGGCATTTTCGACCTTCTTGGCTCCTACACTTACTTTTGGACGGCCACAGAGGACGGTAGTAGTCTCGCGCACCGCCGGGGCTTCAGTACAGGCGCAAGCATGCTTTCGTACTCCGACGACAAGTACATCCAGTTCTCGGTTCGCCTCGTCAAAGACATCCCCGGTAACACCTAACCCAACCCACAACTTATAAACTGTAATATATAACGGAGGCTTTCAAATGGCTGAAACTGGCAAGAAAATGGGCGACTATACCCCGCTCGAATCTAATAAAAAGGAATACTTCCTCGGCGAAGGCGAAGGCGGTGTTGTCGCTGTTGGTAAAACCGAGGCTGGCGGCACAAAGACTAATCGTCTTGTTAAACTGAGCGATATTGCCGGAGACAAACTGCCGAGCGGAGGCACAGAAGGCCAGGTGCTTACCAAGACTGCCAACGGCCCCGCATGGGATACAGTTTCATCGGTTGAACTGACAGAGACTACGATTGGTGGAATCACGGATACCAGCGGTAACAATATCCTTGACGCCAATAATGAAATTATTGGTGACTCCAATTCGGAAACCTTTGTATCCGGCATCAACAGCAAGAACATCCTTGCAAAGCGTACCTATGAAGACGAAGACGGCAATAACATTAAGGCAACTTATGTAAAGAAAGAAGATATCTTGCCTCCAGTCATTGACGGCGGTACCCTTACCGACGCCGCTAGCATTACAGTCGATAACAATGCGCTGTCTAAGCTCAGCACATCCCAGTCCACACTTACATTGAACGTGGACTTGGCTGCCGGAGAAGTAGCCAACTTCGCCGTGGAAATTGCCGCTGGTGCTAATGTAACATTAACTGTTACTAGTACGACCGGTAGCACCGTGAAGACGCTGTATAAATCTAAAGCTGGTGGCGATAGCCTAGAAAGCGGAAAGTTCTACCAGATGACTTGCGTAGGATCTTGTTGGACTCTTGCGGAGTTTGAAGCTCCTTCTGCATAAGGAGAAATTATGATTCTTAATCATGGAATTAATAGCCTAAATACTTCTGGTGTTGATGAAGTAGAAATTCTAGGTAAGAAATACAAGTATGGCAAAATTGGAAATAAGTACTGGCTATTAGAAAATTTTGATCATAAAGTAGGCAGCAGATTTAATACTGTACTCCAAGACACTAATATGCAATATTCATATTGTTGCTATTATGGCTTAGGCGATGAATCTATTTATGGAAAGAATGGCTTAAATTACGGTTTATTATATAACCCATTTGGTGTACAAGATATTGAATCTGCTATAACTAACACTGGATGGAGAGTACCAACTTCTGATGATTTTAATGACTTAATAGAACTTGCTGGTGGATATAGTGTGGCAGGATATCATCTTAAATCTGATGATAAAAAAGAATGGCAATCAGGTCTTAATGAATTCGGATTTAACGTTCGTTACCTAGGTAGAGTCAGTGGATCATCATATATAAGCGCATATTTTGATCAATACGTTACTGGTTTCTTTGCTAAATATGAAAGCTGGCAAAAACAACCTAGCTTTAAATTCGATAGCAATAATTATGTACAAACTGAGCAATCATATTATAATAGTGCATATTATGTACGTTTAGTAAAGGATATTTAGTATGATACTTACACATGGAATTAATAGCATAAACTGGAAACACTAGACTAACAATAAAACCCACGTCAAATAACGTGGGTTTATTCATACCAGCTCGCTGTTAAGCGTTCACGCTAGCGGTAAACACGGTATCGCCGCCGTCGGACTTGCTGAAATTTGTTAATTAGTGTTTAGACCTCGGTTCCGTTGATTTGCAAGTAGTATTTCGTCCCAGTAGTTTCCGACACAAGGTTAAAATCTTTAGCGGTATTGTCTGCTATTTTTGACACATAATTGGTCGCATCGTACGTTGAATCTACGACAAACTCTAGATGTGCATCTGTAGCAATTTTCCAAGTTGACCCATTCCAAGCGACTACGGCTTCAGAACTAATACTACCCCATTTATTTTGGCTAGATTTATAATAAATGTCTCCTAATGATGGACTCGACGGTTCATTGTCAACTGGCGTCATGCTAGTGATATGATTGTTCGCCATATTTCCGGTCAATGTGTAAATCTTGTGCTTGCAATTTGCAAATACGCGTGTTCCACCAACATCAAAGCCTTGGCCAAAGTGGTCGCCAACATTCATAACAAATTCTCGGCCAGGAACATTTCCCATCGTGTAATAAATAAACGCATATCGAGCCATATCATTGCCTTGGCTAAAGTCAGAATCAGTGAAAACCTTAGTTACATGACTCATATCGCGATTCAATAAATATGGATAAGGGTTGCCTTGGCCAGAGTTTGATGGTGCCATATTGTTATTCAGACCAGCTCCAGTCCAAATAAAGTACGCATCGGCTTTCTTTTGGCATATTTCGGCAAACGTAGACGCCGATCCATCGCATTCATGTTGCCATGCGGTCGATGACGATACGCCATTGATATTACCGATATTCGGAAAATTCTTATAACTCGTAGTCAGCCCAACATAACGTGTCGCCGATTTTGTATCGGCGTAGTTAGCTCCTTTCACATTTATATAATACTTATTGTTAGCATAAAGGGTTATACTACCGAAATTGGTAGCCGTATTTAAGTAACCGGTTATCCCATATATAGTAGTTTCATTTGAGTTTGAATGCGAATCACAGTACGCAATACACATACCGCATTCGTTCAATATTCTATATTTCACAGAACCGCTTGACGATGCGTACTGCCCAAATATCGATAGACTACTTAAAGTAATGTCCTGGGTCGGAATAAATACAACACACTGGGCATACATTAAGTCATACTGGAGTTGCTTGACAACTCGTTGCCATACCAGATTATTACCACGGTAAACGGCAGCAACAGCCTTGTTGCCGAAATACATGGAAGCTGGTTTTTTATTACCACTATACAAGCTCATGATTTACGATTCCAATATAATTCTTAGTACGCCATCATTCGGAAAACTAGATGGATCGACCGAGTTGGCGGCAAACACCTCGATGTTATTGACCCCATTAAATGCTACTCCGCTAGTTCCAGCATACGATACTGCATTGTCCGTACCAGAAGCGTTCTGGAATGCGGTAGCCTTGACCGTACCGTCCTTATAGAGTATAAATCCGTCTCGGTGAGTTCCTTCTCCATCTTTCTTATAATCACCGTTTCCGACAATTATTAAATAACCACCGTGGTCGGTCAAATCTTGCGCTTGTGTAGCGTTCAATGTACCCAGCACAACGGTAGGTAAATTTCTTGACAGAGATTTTTCCGTGCCGGAGTCAAATCTCAAGAAAGTTCCATGAATAAAGTTACCCACGCCGTAAGTATGTGTGCCATAACCGCCAGCATGAGCACCTTGTTCATTAGCATTGGTATCCACGCCTTCGGCATGAGCACCATTACCATTAGCTTCGGTATTGTATCCTTCGGCATGAGCCCAGCTAAATATGGCACGAGTATTGCCGCCTTCGGCATGCGATCCTTGAGCAGATGCAGTTGTCTCTACGCCTTCGGCAAACGCATTAGCGCCAGTTGCCGTACCAGTTGTAGCTACCGAAATTTTCCCATCGGAGCTCCAAGCTAAACCGGTTCCACAACCAGTAAAAAAACTATATCGAGGGTCTCCACCATCACTAAGAATACCTATATAGTTATCAGATACTACACTAAGTTCAAGGAATTTAATACCATCCGCATCATTAGCAAAAATAAAATTAAGCTGTACGTCGGTAACACTTGCTGGATTAGTGGATGGATCACGTGTAATATAGGCGGTTTCCAGAACACCGCTAATGCCGTCGTACACAACACCGTCAATGTTATCGTCATAATGGTTGCATAACAAAATAGAATCGTGTCGATCATACATTGAAGCAAACGACTCCAACGTTACTTTTCGATAACCATTTGTATCAATACTAGTATCGACCGGATCATCTAAATCATATAACAGCCAATAAGTTTCCGTTGTTGAACCAGTACCTCCGTCGGAAACCTCAAAAGTATCTTCAAACAGAGCAAAATGATGTACTTGCTTCGGACTATCCCACGTACCATCATCCTTCATGAACTTTCCGGAACGGTTAGCGACTGCCGGAACCGCCTCATAAGCGTCCAGTTTCGCCTTGTCCGTACCGCTCATTAGACCTGTAGTTGCCGATGCAACCGGGTCAGTGGTAGCGGACTGTGCAATCGGAATAGCTACATCCTTGTGGTCGTCTGGCGTAATTGTGATTCCATCGACACTGATAGACTCGATCGTATTGACCTCCGCACCAGCGTCGATGCCTTGCAATTTAGACTGGTCTTCATTGGTATAGTCGTTGGTTGACAGGCTCTTGCCAGACACGGCTGGCTGAGCGCCGATATTCTCGCAGACAGTCGCCTTCTGTTCTTCGGTGAGCGTCTGCGATTCGTAAATAACACTAGGGTTGCGTGTAGACATTGTAAACCTCGCTTAAATTATCCAAGTACGGTTATTGCTATCGACCAGTTGCAAGAATGCACCGCCAGTTACATCCAATGCACGTAGTGCCAATGCGTCCTGGTTAACGCTTGCGCCGTTATCAAACAGAACCAAGTCCTTCTTGACAGTAGACGGCGTCGCATACTGAATCAAGTAGTCTGTATGGACGCTAGTATCATACGCCATGCCAGCCGGGAACTGATATTTGGTGTTCGCGCTCAGCGTAATGCCACTCTGCGACGTATATGTATGATAGTAGACACCGGTCATACCAGACACGCTTCCTTCGGAAACAGTAATTTGGCTAGGTGTGGATACCATCGTATAAAAACCGCTGTCATACACGCGCTTTCCCCAGCCATTCGTATCGTTGGCGCACTTGTCGTAGAAAGTCCATGACTTGATTGTCACTGGGTGTCTAGGTGTTACGCCCTGGAAAGCCATGTCGTCGCCGTTCGGCTGCGGTTGCGAGCCGAACACATCGTTAATCGAGTTTGAGCTAGTCAGCGTATAGCTGCTAGTCAAATCGTCAAACGGTTCGGTCGAAATCACTTCGGAACTACCGGCATTACGGATCTGCATGAAGAACCTCGGTGCCGTAGCGACTTCGTTATAGGAGTTTGTCCACGGGCCGATATAATAGTTGTCATTGCTGTCCTTATAGTTAAGACGACCGTTCGCCGCGTCCATCTGTATTTCCGAGCCGTTGTACGTAATATTCTGTACGCCGATGCTGAATCGCGGGATTGCGTTGATATTCTGCTGATATCCGTTAGCACTGCATCCGGCAAGCATCAATCCGCCGTGGTTGGATGCACTCGGCAAATAAAGCGATGCGTAATAGATACAGCTTGACTTCAGTTCGTTGATGTTCGGATTCTTGTGCAAGATAGGGAACTCGTTTCGACCGGCGACGATTGTCACTGGGCCAGTATCAGCAACATAGTCAGTACGGTTCGTATCGAAGTCGTATTCGTATAGAGCGAACATTACCGGTCTATCGCTTGCAAAGTTTTGCTTTGCGTACACGCCAATCAGAGTAGGTTCTTGCGGATTCGTTCCAGCAGTCTCCAGACGGAGGTTGTTGTTGATAGGCACGGTAAATGCTTGGCAAAGCATGACAGCACCGTTCGACAATCCAGTCTTGGACGAGTCTGCAAAGTCGTAAGTGTTATCGACATTGGGGATGTCGAAGTTTGTCGTCAATTTCGTGTCAAGGTCTTGACTGAGCTTCTGCACTGTCTGGACGACTGCCTCGGTAACATTGTCGAGGGCAATCGACGTGACACCGCCAGTGGTATCGTACTTCAAGCCGTCGCCAATCTTAACTTCGAGCTCGTTGCTTGCATTGAGGCCGAGTCCGTTTCCGTGCTTCACGCTGATTGCGTCGTTAGCCAAGTCAATGGCGTCGCCAGCAACGTACGTCGAACCGCTACCGCTCTGAACGATACCAGTAGTTTCCTCAAGTACGCTAACATAGGTCACTACGCCCATGATATCCGGAGAAACGCCAGATACTACATCGCCAGTCCACAGCAGCCTATAGCCGTAGTATTCCTTTCCGTCAATGGTAGTCACAGCACCGGTCGAGTTCTTGATCGTCACCGATATGTTTACTGTCTGTTCGCCAATTTGCGACGGCCATGTTTCGCATGCCTCGGCATAAGTAGCTGGCTGGCTACCAGAACCGCTGACAACCATGCTGGCTAGGTAGTAATAGCCGTTCATAGCGTTTCGGTAAACGCGAGCATTGACATTCAGCGTAAACAGGTCAACACCGTGTACGTCGTCCGCTGGGGTGAGGCCAGCCGACGACTTCAATGCGTACAAGTAAACATGGTGGTCGGTATCATCTTCGGCAATGATGAAACGACCGTTGCCGGAAGTAGAAAGACCAGTCATGCTCGTAGTCAGCAAATCTGCACCAGACGTCGGGTTGCTGACCGTAGCCTGTCCGTATAGATAACCAAGTTCGGCATTGACGGAAACGTTGTAGTCAGTAATTCCGGTCTGAGGATCCGTAGTCGGCGTAACCGAGATACCTGTGCCTTCGCTAACAGTGCATGCTGAGCCAGCCGCCGCCTCGATAGTGATCTTCTTGTTAGTAGTGTCCGGCGTCAACGTAATGTTGTTGCCAGCTACCAATGTCAGTGCTTGGTTCACGTCGTCAGCAGCAACATCGACTACACTCGGAGTAGGCGTTGCGCCGTCGCTTACCTGTACATTGGAGAAGCTCTTGAGGGTGTCGAGCTTTTCCTTGTCGGTAGCGGACATAATACCTGATTTCGCCGAGGCAACCGGAGATGTCGTTGCAGACGCGGCTAACGGCAATTCGATACGCTTATTCGCATCAATAGTCAAGTCGTCAGATTCGCCTTCAATCCTGATGTGTTCGATGTCGTTTACTTGTGCACCAGGCTCGATTTCGTCAAGTTTCTTCTTGTCCTGACCGGTGACCACACCTGTGGTGTAGCTCGGGTTAGCCCCGGTCGTATAGGCAGCCTTCGGAATGGTGACATTCTCGCTGGAAATCGGGAGCGGATTTTGGTCATCTTCAATGGTGATGCTCTCGATAATGTTCACTTCGGCACCGTTGGCAATTCCGTCAAGCTTGGTCTTGTCGGCAGACGACATGACACCCGGCTTTGCGGGGTCATTGTCTGATGCAGAAACTGCAGCCGGGATGACAATATCTTCGTTCGCAGACTGGTCGACGGTAAAGTCTCCTGCTACCGGAGTGGTATCACCAGCGGCGGCACCGTCAACCTTCAAGGTAATCTTTGCGTTGTTTGCCGCTGCCGGGATGGTGAGGTCAACTCCCTTGTCGGTAACAGTCTGCTGTGTACCGTTGACGGAAATCTTCTCGATGACATTTATGTCGCCGGTATCATCGAAGGTTACCGCCGGTCCACTCTTCGGAGTCAGCGTCAACGTACGGCCTGAAACGGTCGCGCTTTCGATGTAGTTGTTGATACCATCGAGCTTAGCCTTGTCTGTTGCACTCATGGCTCCAGGGTTTCCCTCTACGGCTGGAACATTGTCGTGTGCCGCCGCGGACGGGGATGCCAACGGGATGTTTACATTGCCATTAGTCGGGGCTATCGGGGTTCCATTGTTGATGCTCACGGTCTGTACCGAGTTGTCTGCCTTGGTACCTTGTGCGACAGTAGCAAAACTGCTTGCATTCTTGCCAGAATCCTTGATTGCTCCGTCGGAGGTAAATGCGACAAAGTTGTTTTCTGTAGCACCGCTGACTTTCTGGATGTAGTTGGAAAGGTCGACCGATGTTTCACCGATGACTTCCCAATGGCTTTGTGTCGGCGGGTCAGCACTTGCGTCACCCTTGATGTAAATCCATTCGGTGTACGGGTCGCGAGCTGAGCTCTGAGAATCCTTGGTCAAGTAAATGTACTTTTCGGACGGATTCTGTACATCGGGAACCGGGGGTGTATCGGATGTAAGCTGAACGACCTTAAACCCACCGTAATTTGCAAGGGCGGTTTCTATTGCCGTGTTGACATCGGTAGCGTTGACCGTATTGTCGGTAACGACCTTGATTTCCGTGATAAGACCATTTTCCTCAACAATCTGGATCTCGATGTTGGTCCCGCCGGTAGAATTCAAGGTCTTGTCAAGAGCGTTGATTGCATTAGTAACGGCATTTCTTACCGTAGTTTCTGTAGCACCCTTATTGGTTGTGCCGTCGTAATCATCAGCAAAATTGTATGTGGTATCCTGTGCCGGAATACCGAGCGCAGTAATATCGGACTTTTCAATTGCATCGACAGAGCTGACATGACCTTGTGCATCGATAGTCACCTTGTACATACCGGAATTACGTGCGGTATAGGATGGGTGAATGTACTTGTTGGCACCAGTCTCAATACCGTCGAGCTTAGTCTTGTCACTAGTGGACATTACACCTGGAGCATTCTGTGTAGCTTCAGGTATAACAACATTAGTGCCGTCCTTCAGTTCGGTACCTAAGCTAGACCCCATCTTGACACTCTGCACGGCGGAATCGGCCTTGGTTCCTTGTGCAGCAGTCGCGAAATCCGCAGCCTTCTTGCCAGAGTCGGTCAAGTTGCCGTTGGCATCCAGTCCGGCGAAGTTCCCGCTGGTCGCCCCAGTTACCTTGTCTGCCTTTCCAGAAATATCCTGGTGTGCCTGGATGGCTGTATCAGCCTTTCCTAGCGATTCCTGCACATCGGATGCCAGGTCGCTCTTCGGAATTCCAGTTCCCGGCTTCTGGTAAGCCGTATCAGCCTTTGCACCCTGTTCTGCCGTAGCAAAATCACCTGTCTTGGCATGCGAATCAACCAGATTTCCATTAGCATCCAAAGCGGCAAAGTTACCATTGGTTGCACTTGCCACCTTGTCAGCCTTCTTGTCAAGGGCAGTCTGCGTAGCCGTACTGATTGGCTTATTCAGGTCAGCCGTATTGTCCACGTTACCAAGGTCTATCGCATTCTTATCAACAGTAACCGACTTGTCATTGGCATCATTCGCAGAGAACACAACGGGGGAAGCATTCCCTACCTTGATAGAGAGTTTCCCATCATTTACAGCAGTAGATTCCGGAATGACGATTGTACCTTGCTCAATCGGCAAATTTTCACCATCCCCAATTCGAGCACCGGTGACTGCATGCTCCGTAACCACAACCGTCGCCAATCCGTCTTTCAACTTGATATTCTTCTTAGAGTTGTCGCCCTGTACCGCAGTGATAGCCATTTCAGACTTGTTAGCCTTCGACGTGTCGGCAGGGTGGACGTGGTCGCCTCTGGCGAACAGTTCCGACGAGCCAGCACTTGCAGTGCCGTCCATAGCCGGATTGCCATCATAAGGAGCGATACCTTCCGGAAGGGCGTTCCATCCAAAGGAACCGTCGTTTCCAGCCGTCAATACCTTCTGGTGATCTTCAGCAGACGGAGTCGGCACGACAACACCGGACAAGTCTGCGACATCGCCTTTAACGGTATCGTGTTCATTAAGCTTGATACTGCCGATTGCCTCGATGTTCTTTCTAGCTCTCTCTTTCCGAGTGTCGTCTAGATGTTGCTCATTTGTCAAAACATGGGTTACAATTTCCATAAAACTCTCGTCTAACGGCTTTTCCATCAGTTTATATGTTTACCAGTATTCCAATCCATATAAACTGCAAAAGACACAAACGAGAACTTAAAATGGCATACAGCTTCAACGACGACTTCCTTAACGCTTTCCGCAATGGCGGTTGCTTCATCTTCGAGGGCGAGGACGGCAATCCAGACGATAATTCCCAAGATAACACGCCTACCGAGCAGCAAACTGAAGAGCAGCCGACCGAAGGACAACCGGCTGAACAGCCAGCACAACAGCAAGCACAACAGCCAGCCACGGAACAACCGGCTCAGACCCAGTCCGACCCGAATGTAGACACGACTGCCGAAAACCAGTCCGGCTCAGTGAACACCGACGAAGACGCAAAGGCTGAAGCAAAGAACTCCCCAAGAGAACTGGCAATCGCCTTCGACAAGGCTGGTCTCCGCCTGAAGGTCGCAAAGAAGGCTCTACAGCAGCTCGGAATCACCAACGGCAACGTAAAGCTCGACACGAGAAAGCTCGACCCGTTCTTCAAGGTCGCCCTTGAACAGTATGTGCAGAAGATTGACCAGAACTACACGGTTTCTGCCATCACGAAGGCTATCCGCATGCTTTCAGACTCTTGCGGTGTCAACGCCATCCAGAAGGCTAAGGAAGCTCGCCTAGCCCAGAAGAAGGCTGCACTGAAGCAGAAACAGCACGCCGAAGAGGCAAAGAAACAGCAACCGCAACAGCAAGAACAGCCAGCCGAAGGCGGTTCCGGTGGAGACGAAGCCCAGCCACAACAGCAAGAACAGCCAGCTGATGCCGGCGACGTGAATGCAGAGCAATAAAGAAAAATCCCGCCTAATGACGGGATTTTTCTATTGACAAATAGGCGGTTGCAAGCTTTGTCCTTCGCACACGTCATTAGATGACGGTTCGGACGGTTCATATTTTCGTTTGAGGTCCCAATATTCAGTGAGTAATCGGTCATAGCGACCTTGAAGCGTACTTAACGCATCTATAACAGAAGACTCTCGTGCATTTGCACGTTTAACCTCTTGCTTAAGTTCCTCGTCGGCATACGGAAACTTATTCACGAAACTGCTCATATCGCGAAGCTTGTTATTTGGATCGATTTTGTATATTTCCAGTTCAAGACCTTCGATCTGTTCGAGGTACTTCATCGCCTTGTCTTGGTAGAAGGTCGCAATATCACCCTTTTCTTTCAGCAACTGGAAATGTTCTTGTGCACGTTTAGCATCCTCCGCCTCTGGAATGACATGCAGACCGAACTTATACAGCGCATCCGTAATTTCTTGAGAGCCATTGGCCTTGTCATAGCCCCAATACCAATTCAGCATACGCTTAACAACTCGTTCGACCTCGGTATCACTGGAGGACGGTTCAAGAAAGCTATGCTCCTCTTGTTTATTCGCGGTAAGTTCGCCAACAGATTCAATATCCTTTTCCATATTTTATTCCTCTCTAGGTTCGAGAACAATGGTCAGACAGATTGTTTCCTTGATTTCCGACCGGTTCAATCCGGTGAACATGCTTCAGCAGTTCCAGCGTTTCGGCACCGTCCAATACCATCTTGCCACCATCGGAAAAGAACAGAATAGACTCGCCGTCTTCCTCATCGATACGGAAGTGCTGAACATGGTCGAGGTTCACGAACTGAAAATCGCTTACTTGAATAATGTTAGCCATATTCCACTCACATGTACAATTCCGCGTAGGTTTCAGATTCCATCTCTTCCGGAGTCAGAGTCTCCTCGAACTTCACAAGGACTGCTTCGAGCTTCCGGAACTCGTCCACGTATCGTGACTGACGCATGGAATCCTTGTCAGTGACGTACGATAGTCTCGACAGGTCCATGTTGTCCTTCAAGTCCATGAGCTTCACCTTCGTTGCAAGCAAGTTCTTTGCAATGCTGTCGATGTAGAAGTCTCTGTCGTCGGACTTTCCGCGTGTAAGGAGTTCAACAGTCTTCCAGACGGCTACCGGGAAGTAAGCTGCAAGGTCGCTGACCGTAAATCCGCCGTCCTCCACGACATCGTGCATGTACGCAGTCGCCGTAAGGATGTCGTCCCCGTACTTCTCTGCGGTCATCTCGGCAACCCGTGTAGGATGGTAGATGTAAGCCTGACCGCCCTTGTCCAGCTGTCCTGCGTGGGCGAACTCGGCAAACACCTTTGCAAGCTCGACCATGCCAAGATTCTGCTTCTGGATATCCTTCAAGAAAACCTTGATTTCGTCTCTTGATCTCATAATACCTCGTAATAAATACTGTTAAACAAGGAAATACCAGGCAACCGCCTGTTATTTCTCAAACTATTTCATTATGGCATAAATGTACTAGATTCTAGTTTGTAATCCAAATATCGGTACACACATGCAATTCAGCGTTACAAACTTCAAGGAAGAATTCTCGCGACAGCTCTACGACGCCATGTGCTTCGTCTTCGAGGCTGACGCGGAGGTGGAAGTGCAGACCGTCGAGGTCACAAAGAAAGTCCTCAGCACGACTATGGCTACATTCGCCGGCGAATTCGTTGCCGGGGAAATCTACGGCTCGTTCCGTGGCAACTACTCCGCAAAGGGAGACACCGCTTCCGTGGAACGGATATACATTACCATCTGCGAAAGCCCTGCCGAATCTGTGATTCAGTACGGCAGTTCCCAAGATATCTTGAAGTCGCTCATGAACGCCCACAAGCTCTACTTCACGCGTGAACGCCTCGCCCCGAAGCAGTACGAAATCATCGCTGCCGAATGCGAGAAGCTTACCGAGATTGCGAAGACCCTCCCGGAAAACCGCAAGGAAGCCTTTACCAAGTCCATCGAGATGATTCGTTCTCAGATAATGATTGACTTCGACATCAACAAGGCGACAGACCAAGAACACAAGCTAGGATAGAACCCATGACCCCATACAAGCAGCAGATTTTCGACAACCTCTCCAAGAACTGGGAGATTGCCATCCACGAAAGACAGCACTTCTCCCTCCGTTTCAACGACGAGAGGGTGAAGCTCGAAGGAACCGTCGGCATTTCCGTGACCGAGACGAACGGTCACCACACCGTTCGCGTAGCCTACTACAACTACGCCGGTGTCAGAAAGGACAACATCATTATCAAGGACGCCAGCACGGTCATGGCGTGCAGCCAGATACGCAACTTCATCAAGGCTAAGGAATCCGACGTAATCAAGGAAAATGACCAGTCGTGGAAATACCGAGCCGAGCTGGGAAAGGTTCTGGGCCCGCTCGGGTTTGTACGTGACTGCGACTCGAAATACATGGCTATCTACAAGTCCGACAGCGTCATGCTCACGTTCAACTTCGAAGAAGACATGAGCTTCCGTCTGGGCATTTCCAAGAACCGGAAGAAGATTGCGGACAAGCCGATAGAGCTTTCCGGCACATTCACTTCCGACAACTGGAAATCCGCACTGGAAGGATGCATCAACCGTGCAAAACAAGAACTCGGAGTTACCAAATGAATATGAACATACCGCGCACCAACAAATTGATCAACACGATTCGTTTTGACAGAGCCCTCTCGATGAAATCCTTAATAGACCAGCACCATATGGAAATGGCGAATAGTGACTGGCAGTATCAACAGTGGTTCATAACTATTAGATCATTTTTCCCATACGCATCGTGTTGTCCGAGTGGTCGAACTATACCGACACATGTTTATTTGTCAGATGTCGGTAAACCTAAAGCGTTTTTTTGTAATGTAGGAACCCATTGCGATAATTATCCATTTTACGGTCGGTATGCACTAACAGACCGTAATGGAGCGACAGTATGCTTTCAGACAATGAATACACCTCCAATAGGTCGAGTGAGTAATGGAAAATGGATGACCAAAAGCGAATTCAAGTCATATAAATGGAAATCGGCAACGTTCATAGATTTGCTACGCGAATTTAATAAAGATATAGATACTGTGCTATAAACGAGGCAGTCGCCAAATGAATACCGATCCAGACTTTCATTACGTTCCGCTATACGAGAAAGAAGAAGCAAACTATATCCGCGAAGGTATAGAAAAATATGGTCATGACGGCTTCTGGAAAATGGTCGAAGAGCTGAACCGGAAATATCCGCCTAAGCCAGCGTATATTCCTCTTATACGGCGACAGTTTCCAGATTTCTCGCTGGATAAATGAAAAAGGCGGCTTTTAGCCGCCCTTTTTGTTAGATGTTCACTCGTCGTTTGAGTTCAGCAAGCTTGCCATCCCCCCAGCTTTCCTCGATGGACTGTTCAGACCGTCCAACAAGGTAACCGGTGATTCGGCGGATGCGGAGCACGTTGTGACCGTTGTCCTTCACATGGCACTTCGGACATTCATTTCCAATGATACCGATGTAGCCACATTCACGGCACGTATCCTGCTCAAATGTGCACGTACCATAACCGATGCCAGCTTCGTACATTGCGCGGACGGTCTTCTTGACAGCATCGATGTTCTGACGCGGATCTCCATCAATCTTGTAGTAGAAGATGTGACCGCCGTTCGTGAGTTCATGGAACGGAGCCTCAACTTCGAGCTTGTGTGCAAGCGTAGTCTTGACGTCGAACGGCATCATGTGGGAGTTGGTGTAGTAACCCTTGCCCCAGAGCTCGTCGCCAGGAACGCTAAGCTTGGTGTCCTTACCGAAACGCTTTGCGTCGATCTGGGCGAAACGACCGCAAACGTTCTCTGCCGGAGTAGCGAACGTAGTCCAGTTCATGTGGGTTTCCTTCTGTACTGCATCCGTGTATTCACGGATATGCTTAACCACAGAATAGCCGAACTTTGTAGCTTCATCATCGACACCGAACACCTTGCCAAGAAGGGTTAAGCAGACTTCATAGATACCGATGTAGCCGATAGCATTGGAGCCGTTCTTGATCGCTTCCTCGATTGTCGTGCTCGTCGGAGCATTCTTGTCGGAACCGATGTAGAGACCGTTCTTCATCGGGAAGAAGAGGTTTGCATAGGTACGACGCTTGATGGTGTTGTAGCGTGCTTCCATGCACTCACGGCACATAACAAGCTTCTCGTCGAGTTCCTTCCAGAACGCCTCAATCGGGTTCGCTTCCTTGGAGGAACGTATTGCGATAGCCGGGAGGTTGATTGTCGTGAACCAGAGGTTTCCCTTGCCAGTCGTGACGGATTCGCCATTCACATTACCGATGGAACGCGTACGGCAACCCATTGTGGAAATCGTAGTCTCCGGACGGAGCTTGCGGAGCTTTGCCTTGCCATTCTCTTCACCGACAAATTCCCAGAATTCGCCACGCTTGACGCGATAGAGCTTCTGACCACGGTTATCGACAACGTTCTTCTCGTCGTAATCGACTTCCATCTCGTTGTACTTCACGTAGACCTTGTTGTACGGAGCGTCAACGTTCACGAAGTTCGGATAGAAGCGTTCTGCAAGGACTTCGCAAGACTTCACCCAAAGGTCATAGTTCGGGTCTTCCGGGTTGATGGAATATCCAGCCATTTCCTTGAAGATGGAAATGGGGAAGATTGCGGTCGCACCCTTGCCGATACCGACTTCAGTTGCATGAAGCAAGGCGAAAGAAACAAGACGCCCGCTCTTTGAAGTATCCAAGCCAAAGTTCACGGAGCTGAACGGAAGCTGGTTACCGGAGCGGGAGAACAAACTGTTAACATTGTGCACAAAGGATTCCATGCCCTGGAACGTACTGCGTACGGTCATCATGTCGGCTTCCTTAATAAGTTCGTCCGGCATCTTCCAACTCGTGCCGTCGCCAAGCGGAATCCAGTAGTCACGGTCAAATTCGTCATAGGGGAGTTCCGGGAGTTCTTGACGACCACATTCGTAGTCATCAAGCTCGCCAGTATATGCATTGATAAAAGCCTTCAAGTCCTTCGTATCGACGTCCTTGAGGATACGGAGGTCGTACTTATCGCGAATCTTTCGTAGTGCGTCACGGTCGACACTGTTGGACACGCCCATAGCCTCGTTGATGACGATGGCGTTACGTAGCATCGTCTTGATATGCTTCTGGAACGAGTAGTTCACGTACGGAGCAAGCTCGAAGTCGAAGTTGGCGAATGCCTGACCGCCGAAGAAAGCGTTCTGGGAAGTCTGAAGAGCGATGGCACCGATGGCACATGCGGTCTCGATGGACTTCGCCGGTCTTACCCAACCGTTGCCGGTGTCGAATCCATCCGCAAGGAGCTTTGCAAGCGGAATGAAGAAGCAGTTAACCGTGAGCGAATAGTAGTCGAGGTCGTGGATGTGAATGTCGCCCTGCTTGTGAGCCTTCGCGATTTCCGGCTTGATAATGTCAAGCAAGTTGTACATCTTCATCGTCTCGCCACCAGCCTTAGCGTAGCTGGAAGCGACGAGAGCACCGTTCACGTTGCCGTTGTCACGTAGTAGTGAACTGGTCTTGAGGTTAGCGTCGATGATCTCGCGGACAGTCGTATAGAGCTCGCCACGGAGTTCGCGGACGCGTGTACGGTCGTTGCGATACTTGATGAACTCCTTCGCCGTAGTAATCTGGTTGTTGCTGATGAGGACGTTCTCGATGGTGTCCTGGATTTTCTCGACGTTTGCCGACTTGGACCCGCCGTTGGATAGTACGTCTACTACGTCACTTACCAACTTGTCCAGCAAATCGTCGCTGTATGTAACCTTGACGTCCTTGGTCTTTGCATCCTTGAATGCCGCCTCGATAGCGTCATAAATGTGCTTGATGTCGAACTTTCTTTTACGTTTGTCTCGCTTAATAACGTGTGTAAGCATGATTCCTCTTTAGCTTAATCAGCAGTTAAATTATCTCAAATGGTATTGGTTAGTTTAGCAATTACCCATTTGAATTACAACAAAGGGAGCCGGTTCAGCCGACTCCCTCCACAATATATTGTTGATTACTTGTTGATAGACATACTATATATTGTTAGTAGCTTGATTTGTCGAAGTAACCTTAAGATTAACGGACTGGACCGCGCCGATATGTCCGGACGTGTCGGCAACCATCGACGCATTCTGGATGCTCTGGATGCGACGGTCGATAAGGGACAAGAAGTCCTTGCACTTGTAGCCGTCGTCGTAGAGGTCCACGAGGTCGCTGATGATACCGGCGATATGGGCGTGCGTGAAGTTGGACTCGACAATCTTCTTCATGCCGTTGACAAACTCCTCGTTCTCCATGTTCATCCACTTCGGCATCCTTGAACCGACATGGCGGTAACGCTGAGTGATGACGTCGAGGACTTGTTCCGGCGTGTTCGGGTTGTGGACGTGGATGACCTCGTCAATACGACCGTTACGCGTCTTGATTGTCGCGTGGACTCTCTGGGGTTCGTTGATCGTCATGATGATGATGCCGCTGAACTTCTTGGAGTTCGTCTCGTCGATGCAAGTGATGAACGTCGTCGTGAGGTTCGTCTTCACGCTGAAGTCGTTGCCGTCGATATCGTCGAACACGAAGATTGAGCCGGGGAACATGTTGAGGATTCGGAAGACGGAACGCATCTTCTTGGTATCGCTGATTGCGTCCGAAGAAATCCAGAACACCGGCGTATCGGTGAACTTCATGATGAGCTTGTGGATGGAGACCGTCTTACCGGTACCTGGGTCGCCCTGGAGGATGTAGCCTCTGCGACGGTGAGCCTTGAGGACAGAACGGCAAGTCTTAGCCATCGTGTCAAGGTCGATATTCTTGATATCGAAGTTGATGTTCTCTCGCTTTGCCGTGTGGATTGTCGTGCCGTCAATCTTGATGATGTTCTTTGACACGTCAATCGTGTTGATGTAGTTGGAGTAGATGATGTTCTCGATTTCGGCGAGGATATCGGTATCGTCGTCCTCCATCTCCTCGATGTCGTTTCCGAAGAGGTCTCCGTTGTACACGCCGATATTGATGTAGCTGAACGTCGAATTTGCCGTGGCGTCGTTCGTCGTCTTGTGCTGCATGTAGTTGACCTCGAAACCGATGTTGACGCCCTTGTACTTCGCGAGGATGTAGGTGCATACCATGCGGTTTGCACCGCTACCCGGCTGGGTGTCCTCCTTCGGGGTAAACATCTTTGAAATCTTGAGACCGTGCTTTTCCTGCTGAGCCTTGCTCATTTCCACGAGAGCCTTGCAAATATCGGCGGTCGCGTCAATCTGGTTCACATGAATGGAGCGACCGTTCTTGAAGCCCATGAACTTCGCGAGTTCGTCGAAGTCAGTGTGGACTTCGTACTTCTGGGCGACGAATAGGTTGTTGATTACCATCGAAGCCTTGCCGAGATTCAAGGCGGTCTCAGCCAAGTCTGCATAGCTACGGACGACCGGGTTCTTCGTAGACGCCTTAATTGTGAGGATGAGACCCTCTGCGAGCTGGGTTCCGACGTTGATGATCTTCGAGCCGTTGACGCCGTTGAGCTGGTTCTTCAGATACTTTAACTTTTCCTTAGCCGGACGACCGACCCACATGTCGGTGTCGATACTGATGTGGAGAAGCATGTCCCCGATGTTGCGGATAATCTTGGAGCTGACGTTTTCCTGGGATTCTTCTTCTAATTCTTCGACCGTGTTAGCCATCCTACACCCCCATGATGTCGCCGTCTGCCGGATTCAAATCGTCATCTCCGTCATAGCTGACCTGTACGTTTGTTTTTGCACCGCCGTATTTCCACGTGCGTATGCAGACTCGGAGCAAGTTCCCGATGAACATAGTAAATAGGAAGAACTTGCCCCAGTAAATTACTCTGGAATGAAATTTATTCATGGATTTTCCTCAATAAAACACCATGAATTATAGCAAGTTGGAATATTCAGCGCAACATATCGACAAGTGCCGAAATTGCAGGAACCGTGTAGCCGTCGTCACACTTTTGAGACTTTCCTCCATAAGCGACCGCCATGCCGTGCAGAAATCCGCGAGTCCCGCTTCCACAGTGCAGTGTAAGCTTTGACGACCGGGCATAGGTTTCCAGCATCAGCTCGCTTGTCTTACGACTTACGTCAAGCCCATGCGCGACCGTTTTCAGCTCTTCAAACAGTTCAGCTTGCTTGCATTCGCACTCGGGATCGTCGTTATCAAAGCATGCAAACCTTACGTCCTTTCCACGGCACTGCTCGATCACCATGTCGTGGCACGAGCCGTCATACACGCCATACAGCAACACTTCTACACCCATGAAGGGCAATAGGGGCAACGGGTCGTACGGAAAGCCCTCAAGTGTGTATGAACGCTTGACGGATGGATGCTCAAAATTGCCGAGGAATATCACCTTGCGTGCATTCTCCAGATACCGTTCGTACTGAGGAAACCAGTCATGGACTATTACGACCGGATATCGGTAATACCGGTCCACAATAGCCATGCCGTCACCAAGCTGCCATACGGCGGTATCGCTGTTATCATGGCACGCGTACCGCGTACCGTGCAACCTCATCGCGACTTGCGTGGCGAGGCGGTTAAACTTCGAGAAACCGCTTTCGGTTCCCATGTCCTTTACGAACTGCATTTAGCCAGATACTCCTCGATTTCCTTCCGCTGTCCGTCGGAAAGCCCGCGTAACGAGCCGAACCCTCCCATGTACTTCTCGAAGAAAGTAGGCACGTACCACTTGCCGTCCGTGGATGCGACTGTGTCGAACAGCTTCGTAAAAGTCATGTCTTCCGGGTTGCCGAGGTCATACAGAGTCGTGTCTATCGTAAGCGTCGTCAGCGGAGTGCAGTTCCATATCATGCTTACCGCAAGGCGTCCGAGCGACTCGTACTTCTCTACTAGAGTGTCAAGCTTTACGAGACCCCTTGAATACTGTTCAAGGTCTTCGTCGCTCATTCGGCGAATGCACGCACAACGCTTTCGATTCATTCTGTATGCACTTGATTCGCGGTAGGCGACCGTATCAGTCTTCGGGTGGAACATGTGGTATACTGTTCCGTACAGACGTTTGCTGGGACCGACAAGACGTTTGCACTTCGTAAGGAACGCATCGTCCTCGGCTCCCCATCTTGTGAACGCCTCGTCAAAACCGCCGACACGTTCCCACGTCGACTTCTTGAAAACGTTGCACAGACCGGTCTGGCGGAAAATCTCGGCACCGTGGTCTTTCGTCCCCGGCAACAGCTGACCGCCATCTATCATTCGTTTCGTATCGCACTCGTTCATGTAGATGACGTCATCGAACGGAAACAGAATAGACGCCTCTCCGTTGTCAAGCAATGATACACCATTCCGTATGGAATCAAACGAATCCATAGACAATAGCGTGTCGGCATCCACCATCATGTAGTAGTCATATTCCTTGCCCTCTGTAGCCTTCATTGCACGGTTGAGAAGTTCGGTCTTGCAGAACCATCGGTGACCTTCCGGGTCGCTCGCCATGACACTGCACGGAACGTACGTGACATTATTTAACGACGCGGCTACGGAATACTTTTCCGGATATTGCTCGGCGACGACTACATCGATATCAGGCATGCCCAGCAAGCCCAAGACAGCCTCCTTCAAGTTTCGCCGGCGGAAACGGCTTCCGTTGTCGTAAAACGCCATAAGTGCACAAAAACGAGCCATACAACCCTCGGTTTATAAACTACTGAATGGCAATATACTAAAAAAGGATTTCAATGCAATACAAACACCATAATGTTAACCAAACGCATATATAGTATAATGCTTTTGACTATAGTGTTTGCTAAAGACAGCGTTCTGGATATAATCCATTAGCTGGAACCGGTATTTCAGTCCCGTTTCTTTGATTTTTCGAAATAGTTCTTTCCAATTTTCCACCGAACCGAGTGTTTGCTTCCATTGCTCATCTCGGAACTGAATGTTGAATTTTGGATAAAACCATCCCGTTTCGTACTTTTTGTATACGCGTCTAGCGATTTCAATGCTTGCCGCAACCATGTCTGGCGTATTCTCGTTACCGTAGGCAATATTTCCAACTTGACTGGAATATGCGGGGTTGACTTCGGTAAGTTGGAACTTATGAATATTCGCCAGCATTTTCAGCTTGTTAACAAACAGACGGCGTTCCCACTTGTTATTGCATAGACGATTTAACCACTTTCCTTGTTTGTTATATGACGATGCAAACGATAAATCTTCAATAGCAACAGTTTTGCATTTCCATACATTAACCAAGTTACCTATATGATGCGCGATATCAATCGTTTCATATTTCAGCTTGTTCGTTAGGTACTTAGATGCTTTATCGGCACTAGATTTTCCAGATGACATCGTCAACTGTCTTAAATCAAATACTTGCTTATGTAATATACGAAACTCATTGATCTTATCAAACTCTAACACAGACACACCGATGTAGTTCGGATTCATATCTATGCCAAGTACGCGACGGTTTTGTAATTTTCGATACCAAGCCTTATTAACTAAGGCTTCGTCGTAGGTTAACCACACATATTTATCGGATAGTTTTACGGAAACGGTAATTTTGTTCTTGTTTACCAATTCTTGAACCATTGACAATTCCGCCGAAATCCGTTTCTTCATTGGTAAAAACTTAATTTCGACGTGTCTAATTCTATTTGGCTTATATACTAGGCGCTGGTTATCTAAGTCGAAATTAAACAGTCGATTTCCTTGATAACGCTTTTGTCCTTGAATGCCAATAGGAAACATTCTTCGATACGTAAATGTGTTTTTATCTATTAGTCCTCGCATATACCGGCAAAAATTAATCTTACCGCCAAATAAAATATGCTTATTCCCACACTTATTATATAATGATAATCCAGTTTTAATAGCTGATTGAATGAACCAACTATTGTGTTCAAATCTCGAATTACAATATGCACGGACATCTTTTTCAGTCATTCCTTCTTGAAATCGGTTAAATGCAACCCGAACTACACTACTGAATACTCTCATATCATCCAGTACATCAACATCATTACATATTGTAAGTTTAACCGTCTTCATATCATACTAAATGTAATAATATAAACTTTTAATAACAACCCTATATTTATAAACTATGTCATTTAATGGTATTACAAACTTGCGAGACGCCAAGGAGAGCGTGAAGCTCAAACCGTGGCAACTTGCGGAAATAAAGCGGTGCGCCCAAGACCCGCTGTATTTCATCAATACATACATGTATATCAATACCAAGGACAACGGCATGCAACTATTCAAGACGTGGCCGTTCCAGGACGAAGCAATCAAGCGATTCTTGAAGTATCGATTCAATATCAACCGCTGGTCACGCCAGGTCGGTAAATCAACAATCGTTCGTGGCTTCATCCTCTGGCACGCAATGTTCCACGGTGACCAGCTAGTCGCGATGCTTGCAAACAAGCTTTCGCTCGCGAAGGAACAGTTGCAGCTTCTACGTGACTCGTATGTCGCGTTGCCCTACTGGCTACAGCCAGGTGTGAAGCTTTGGAACAAGATGTCTATCCAGTTTTCCAACAACACACGTATCCTAGTCGCGGCTAGTTCGCCCGACGGCATCCGTGGTTTCTCGCCTAACTTGCTGTATCTGGACGAGTTCGCCTTCCTTCGTAACGGCATGGCTGAAGAGTTCATGGCATCCGTGTTCCCGGCAATCTCTTCCGGTAAGAAGACCCGAGTTATCATCACTAGCACCCCGTTTGGCCTCAATCATTTCTACCGCATGTGGGAAGACGCAGTCGACGAAAATACTGCATCCTATCACGATTTGATGTCGAAATATGTCAGGTCGACCGTTAAATGGAGAGAAGTGCCGGGTCGAGACGAACAGTGGGGCATCGATGAAAAGGCTCGTATCGGCGAGCAGAAGTTCCGCCAAGAATATGAGTGCGACTTCATCGGTTCTGCCGTCACGCTTATCGACTTCACCATTTTACAGAAGCTGAAGCCGAGCGAGCCGAAACTTGTCCGAGGACTCCCGGATGAATACAAGCTCAGGATATTCCAGACTCCGATACCGAGACAGAAGATGGAACTAAACAACTGGGTGTATGTCGCCGCAATCGACTCCGGCTACGGTATTCGCCAAGACTACCACGTGTTACAGATTTTCCTAGCTCGTAGCAGTACCGACATTGAACAAGTGTGCGTTCTATCGTCAAACGAGGTGACCATTGAAGACTTCTGTACATTGTCCAGAAAGATTCTGAAGGGCTACTACGACCCAGACCTTACAATCGAGTTCAACGGTCCCGGTGCACGTACATACTACATCTTCCAGCAGAACCTCGAGTACGACAACATCGTCAACTACGACAACAAGTTCCGTGGCATGTGGGCGACTGACAGCATCAAGCAGAGCGCGGTCATGCTTCTCAAGCTGTACGTACAGCGTTTCTACGCGAAGCTTCACGACGAGACCACGATTAACGAGCTGATGTCGTTCACCGAAGTTACCAAGAAGCACTGGGGCGGCGGTGGCGGCAACCACGACGACCATGTCACGTCTCTATACTGGATTATCTACCACGTGGCATCTACATGGTTCCAGGGCAACCAGGTCGAGATTCCGTTCCTCAGCGGTCTCGAGCTCATGTTCGCTTCCATGCCGGGTCACGAGTCCGAAGAGGACAAGGCGATCGAGTTCGTCAAGGACCCGGACGCAGTCGCCGAGCAATCCGCCGTCGGACAGCTCCAGTACAAGCAGTTGCAAGGCGTGCATATGCCGAACGTACGCGTTCCGGAAATGGCTCAAAGCATATAAACTGCGGATAAGCAACCATAGGTGTTTATAGCTATGTTCAACGAACTTGACGAATTGAAAATGCTGACCCAGTGCGTGGCACTCGAATCCATCGACCTCACCAAGGAAAAGGAAGAGGCTGATGAATCTGACGACGACGCACTCATCGTAGACGGCACGATGGATGACAGACCGTACGAAAATGGCAACCCGGTCACCGTATGCCGTGTTAAGGGTTCTAAGAAAAAGGACGACGAGGAAGAAGAGGAAGACGATTCGGAGGAAGACTCCAAGAAGGAATCCGATTCAGACGAAGAAAAAGATGGCGATACCGAATGCGACGGAGAATCCTGCAAGGAATTCGGCGGTAGCTCGGGCAACGTAACATCCAAGACTCGCAAGCAAAAGCGTCCGATTTTCGAGCTCGACGACAACGCCGACATTACTGACGAAATCGCCGAAGGTATTTTCGGCAAGGGTCTCGGCACTTTCAGCGGTCTCGGCTCGTTGAAGAAGGCTATGGAATGCTGTTGCGACGGCGACCCGGACTGCGACGTCCAGTTCCATCCAGGCGACTACGTCAAGGCTAAGAACAAGTGCATCCCGGTTATCCTCATCGTCAAGTGTTCCGACGGTCCTTGCATCACTACCGCCAAGCCGACAAACGACATGGACGAGTACTGCGAAGGCAACGACGGTTGCTGGCCGGAATTCACGTTCAACCAGGACGAAATCGAGCCGATGGATGGTGTGTCCCTCAACGACATCGTGAAGGTCATGGCGTTCAACGACTCACAGATGGAAAGCCTTACCGACAGCTCTATCGACTCTAAGCCGATGGAAGATGCCGTAGACCGTACAAATGACCAGTTCCACTGCAAGAAGCTCTACGGAGCCGACAACTGCAAGGAAAACGAGTTCTCCGACCCAGGCGACCTCAACGAGATGCTTGACGACATCTGCGGTCCGATGAAGACCTACGAGTACACCACTCCGACGATTACCAAGCAGTATGGCGACGGCACCGTCGAAAAGACGAAGTCTTCCGGTTCACTTTCATTCGGAGCTTGGTAATGGAAGAACCAATCAAGACACGTCCGAAGTTCTACTTCGACAACGGATGCCCGATATGCTCCCAGTACAAGCGTGTCGTCGAGAAGAAGCTCGGCGACAAGGCTGACTACATTCCGGCATCAAGCGGTGCGTCCGACTTCGAGTACATCGGCTACAACGGCGTCAAGAGCTCGGGAACACAAGCCATAGAAGCCCTCGTAAAGGACTTTCCAGAGATGAAGGACTTCATGTGGGTATTGCCAGAAAAGTACCGCGTAACCGCTCTAAAGGCGGTCTACAAGGTCAGCAGCGTCGTAAGGAAGGCGTACGGTACAGTCAAGAAGGGATGCAACTGCGGCAAGCACTAGGCGTCGTAGACATTGCGTCTTACAGAATACTTGGGCAACTTCTTCAGGAGTTGCTCAATTATTTTTGGCTTGGACTTTTCAAACGATTCAAAAGCGATTTCGTTACGGTACGTAGCGTCGTCACGTTTCAGCTCATATCGGTCGCCCTCGACGGCACATATGCTTGACAACGCCTCGCTGAGATTGATGACGATGGAGTCGTTTCGTACACCGCCATAAGCCGGGTTATACACTACCACGTGCGGTTGCTTTCCAACAATAATGCGTACGTCTGCGCCGAGCACATTCAGTTGCAAGCCCTCGTCGGTAAACACCTTTTCCAGCTCGCCATTGTCATAGGCTCGGCTTACCAATGCGAAAAGCTCGTCGGCAAATGTATGGGCGAAGTTTTCCGGGTCGTCGTTGTATAGACTGACTATGGCTTCGTAAAGATTCTTGTTGTCGCCACAAATCCTCTTGACTGTTTCCAAAAATAACATGGGAAGTAACCGTTATAGCTACTCCCCAGTTTATTCGTTAAGCGTATTTTAGTCGAGGTTAATCGCGGTACCTTCGAGCGGTGTCAAGAACCCGAGAGTCAAGTGGAGCTGTCCGTTCTCGAACGACTTCCCGATTTTCTTTGTATCGACCGGACGCGGAATCGGGTACACGACTGTATGCGTTCCAAGCAAGAAGTCCGGAATGTTCACCTGTGAAGTGATCTTCGGCTTTACTTTGCTCTTCGTCTTGGTCTTCTTCGCGGACGCCTTAAGTTCGTTTGTAAGGCTGTCTACAAAGGTGCGACGCGTGAATGTAATCGACACCTCGTTTTGCGGAGTAAGTACAATGTTCACGTCGGATTTCGTGAGACCCGGCAAGTCCACTAGTACATGGCACGTGTCGGTAGTCATGACCAGCTCTGAGAACGGTTCACGCAAGATTGCCGGGTCGCTGCTGTCCTGGGTCAGCGGAATCGGCTGACCTTGCGGCGGAATCTGCTGTTGCATGGGAACCGGTTGCGGTTGCATCGGCTGTTGCACAGGTTGCTGGTAATATCCTTGTTGCTGGTACACCGGAGCTTGATACGAACCAGCAAACTGTTGCTGATTGTTTATCGGTCTCGGAGGCGGTTGCTGAGCCATGCTGTTCACGCCGACACCACGAGCTGCACCGTTACCGATTCGATATCGCTGGTTAATCATATCCGTTTCCCTCTGGGCTTGCTGTATGGCAGCCATGCTGACACGTTCGCCCTCGCCAGTTTGTCCTAGCGTGACATTGTAGTCAGGTACGCCGTTGTTAAATATGATGGTAGAGCCAAAATCCTCTTCAGCCATGTTAGACCTTCTTTTTAGATGTTCCACTTCGACGACGTCATCATCGTCGTCGTCACCGTCGCCAAATAACTTAGTCGCAATATTCTTCCAAAATCCCATCAGCTACCCAGCGCGTTACGCAGCTCGGCAACCGACTGAACACCCCTAAGCTTACTCAACGCACGGTTTTTAATCCTGCGTATGATTTCCTTGCTGACATGACGCTCTGCGGAAATCTCGCCTACGGTATCTTCATATCCGTCCAAGCCATACATTCTACGCAGTAAATTACTCTCTTCCGGCGTCAAATAGTCTTCCATAGCATCATTGAGCACTCTAGACCTTGTATCAGCTTCGTTAAGAGCTTCCGTCGACTCGCCGTCTGACTTCAGTACCTCGGACAATACAAGCGGAGAGTGGTCTGTAGAACCAGTGATAACGCTCCGGTCGAGCGAAGCCGGTTCCGAAACTGCGTTGTCGGCAAGCAAGTCATAAGGAACGCTGTCGACCGCCTCGCCCTTCTTCCTTGCAGCAAGAACCTTCTTGCGACGTCTTACCGGTACACGGACAACGTCACTGTTGTTGACAATCATGTCCATGTGGCGTCTGACCTCGTAGACGGCGAAAGAGTCGAACTTCACACCGCACGTGTAGTCGTACTTGTTGAAAGCCTCGAGCATGCCCAGCTTTCCTTCGGAAAAGAAGTCGCTCATCGGGAGACCAGTCGTGTTGCGGTAGCAACGAGCAAGGCTCAGCACGAATCTGAGGTTTGACTGGATTACGGCTACCTTTATTTCCTGGCGTCGCCGTTCGTCCTTTATGGAGTGGTATTCACGGAAAAGCTCAGTTTCAGCTTTTCGCCCAAGAATCTTGTACTTGGAGGTTTCCTCAATCAGTTTTTTCGTAGACCATTCATCTTCATAGGTCTTCATCCCCACATCCTTGGTGGCATTATCAGAAATATAATTCATCGGAATTTGTAATGCAAATTTTTTGAAACACACAATAAACTCCAGTTTATATGACCTACAATTACAACTCTCTGATACTTAACCGAGACCAAGCAGCATTCAAAAAGCTTGTCGACGAAGCTTCGGCAAAACTGACGAAGTATTCCCGAGAAGTTTCCATACTTGGAAGCAAGACCGGTCCCGGCTACGAGTACTCGGACTACGTACTGACTATCCGCGTAAGCCACGACCGCAACTCGGTAACCGTATACCGTAACCGTGACGGACGGCTGGTCTACGCAATGATTAACGGCAATGTCGCAAGTATCAACTATGAGTATATTTATGTCGAAGACCACCTACAATCACTTTTAAAGGAAGGGAATGGCTAAGGAAGCAAACATATCTGTAGAGGGAACCGTTACCGAGGAACGTGGTAGCGGTTTCTTTACTGTCGTGCTGGACAACGGGCACGAACTAATCGCACGTCTTTCTGGAAAGATGGAAAAACGTTTCAAGATCCAGGTGCGTACCGACGACCGCGTAGTCGTCGAGATGACGCCGTATGACCTAGACAAGGGTCGCATAACTTACCGATACAAATAGGAAAACCGCCGGTCGATTGACCGACGGCTGAACCTTCGCCTAGAGGACTTCTCGCTAGGCTTTTTTATTGCGCTTGGTCGTCTTGGTCTTTGCCAACGGCGTCTTCACAATAATTTTTACGGTATCGGACTTCTTCGCAGCTTTCTTCGGAGCCTTCTTCTTTGCGGAGAGGGTGTCGATGAACGTGGCGACGTCCTTAGCCTTGGTCTTCGGCTTTGCCTTCGTAGAAGCCTTCTTGGTGGCGGTCTTAGCCGTCTTCTTTCCAGCCTTCTTTGTGGCTTTCTTGGCAGTCTTCTTCTCGACCGGCTTCGGTTCCTCGGCAACGGTTTCGACCATAGCTTTGGTAGCTTCAGCAACGACTTCATCAACCGGGATTTCTGCCGGTGCAGCCGTACCAGCTTCAATCGTGGTCGCGTTTTCGTTGAGAGATGGTTCAGCATTACCAGCTTCAATCTTGGTAACGATTTCGTTGAGAGATTCATCAAGCGTCGAAGCTGGTTCAGCAGTTTCAGTCGTCTCGACCGGTTCGACAGTGGTGGACACGGATGCTTCCGGTTCGGCAACTTCGAGCTGGTCGTTCTCGACCGTGACTGCAACTTCGGTTTCAACCGGAGCTTCCTGCGGGGTGTCGACGGTGATGGTGTGTTCCGGATTTTCTTCCGGCGTGAGCTGGATATTTTCAAGCGGGTCGTTCTTGAGAGATGCGCGTACCTTGAGGGCTACGACAACAGCGACAACAAGGACGCCGATGATAATACCGATGATTACGTTGAGACTGATGCTCATAAGGGGGTTCTCCTGGAGTTTTTGTTTTCCTTTGTTTCAATCTATTTCATTATGCAAAAATCGGAACACAAATTATAAACTACGGATATGGCTAAGAAAAAGACAAACATCGACGACATTTCCGACAACCAGTTCGTGCCGGAAACAACCACCGAATCGGCAATCGACAAGGAACGGCACGCTATCGACATCGTGTCTGTTACACCGGCATGCCCTACACCGGCACAGCCAATACAACCTACAGCCCAGCCAGCCAAGAAGAAGCGTATCCGCATCCGCAAGAAGGCTACTCGCAAGCTGTCGGCCGCAATCATCTGCCAGAACCCGAACATTACCCAGTTCATCTAAAGAGGTCAGCGATGTACAAGGAAATCAAGAATCTCGTAGAATCTTCCGACCCGCTCATCCGTGACGCAGTCCGCCAGATTTTCAACGCCGTGTTTGAAAATGGCGAAGCACCGACTACAGAGGACGCGGTAAACAAGCTCAAGGCTCAGTACGGTGACAACCCTAACGCAGTTACCGACGGAACTAAGATTGTCGGTCTTTCAGCCAAGATGGGCATGGGCGACAGCGAACCGCTTGCACCGAAGGAAGACGAGCTGGTCAACGATGTCATCAACAAAGTTGCTGAAAACAATCCGATCGACATCGAACTTCCGAAGGAACAAGACTTTGATAACTTGCCGAGCGACAATCCTCCTCAACAGCCTATGGAACAGCCAGCTCCTATTACAGACGAAGACCCGATGGGAGACGAGGCGATGACCTCTGAGGAAATCATGAACGCACCACCGGCAATCGACGACCAAATGTCTGACGATGACCTCGGTGCTCTGATTAACGACGACGGAAGCGGTGGCGACGAAGCAGCAATTTAAATAGAAACGGCGACTTGATAGTCGCCTTTCTTGCTATTTCTTAAATGCACCAGCTTCTTCCAGCTTTCGATGTTTTTCCGCAAACATCTTGTCTCTAGAATTGTTATATATCCGCATTGCGTACTTGATGTCGAATCGGCTATCTGGGTCAGCATCAACCTCGTTTGACTCTTTCAGGGTTACCGGCTCAAGCTTGCTGGCGAGGTCATATTCCAGAATATGAAGTCTAATTGTCGTCTTGTTAATAGTTTCCGTGTTGCCATGCGAATAGGACAGTGTCGACCGTTGTGGAAATTCGCCACTGCATACATGACAGTTATAACGCATCGTATCGATTTCGTTAGCATATTGCCAATCGACTACCATGATGTCGACTGTAACCAAGCCACCAATTAGAGACGGATATCGATACATCGCAAATTTATCGGTGTCCGTAAATGTGATTAGCAAGTCATTTCCCTCAAACTTCACATCAGATGTGAGGAAGTTAAGATTCTCGTAATTCCACGGCTTAATCGGATTGCACGCCATGTATTTAACTATAAACCGGCAACTTCTGATGGAGTCGCCTACCTTATCGATTTGTTCCAACGCGTTCGGAACCGCTTTGGATTCTAGACTTTTAGACATAAAACACCGTAATGATTTTGATTGAATCTACATCATTACAACTGTTCGGAAACATGGAACTTTGCGTGCTTCGCAGCTTCCTTCCTCTTTTCCGCCTTGACGATATCGCGTACCTGTTCGTTGGCTTCCTTTTCACGGTTACGGATTTTCTTGAGAAGAGCCTTACGGACTTCCTTGTTGTATTCAAGGCGTTCCGGCGTGACGTTACCGTTCTTGATGAACTTGTCGACGTTGCCGATGACCCTGGACACCTTGATTTCTTCGTCGTTGAACGTATTCAATGCGTTGATACGTGCGGTCGTATTTTCACGAGCAGTCTTGACGACGTCGTCAATCCTATCCCACACGCCATACATTGAATCAAAGTTAGATTCGATATAACTGCAAAGAGCACTAGGAGACATCGGATTCTGGTTTATAGTTCCTTCCGGAATCCAGCGGTCACCCTTCCAAGCCTTTCCCTCTACGTGAACCGGTATGATTTTGAGACGACCGTCTGCATTCACCTGGACAAGAGTCATGTGCTCGGCGTTTGCAGCCCAGTTGATGCACTTGCGCTTTGATACGCCGTGGTCATTATAGCCAAGGCTTACAGTCTCGTTGCACTGGAAGACTACTCCCCAGTAGTAGTTCTTCGTATCCAAAGGATTGAGTTCCTTCAGCTTCACTGTATAGATATAGCCGTTACGACGACCACCGACTTCCTCGGTCTTCGAGTTGGTATCTACTTTCCAGAACGTATTCAAGTTCGGTAGACCGTGATACACCTGGGTTTCGCAAATCGTACGTGCGTCAAGTTCGGACTGCATCAGCTCGATATACCACTCGCCGTCCTTTTCTTCACGCGGGTCCTTCGTATGGTAGAATAGGTTCAGAGTACCGTTCACGAAGTCGATCCAGACCGGGTCTTCGTTCTGGAAGTCGTATTTCGCGAACCACATCGCATACTTCTTCTGTGCTTCTGTAGGCAAGTCGATGACTCGTGACTTGCCGTCAAAATCGTGCGGAGCGAACCCGGATTCACGGCACTTGTTCATGATCCAGAAGTCGAGGATGATGTCCTTGTGGGAATCCCAAGTAATTCCGGCGTTGATATAGTTGATGAGACGAATGCCGGCAACCTTCTTGGCTTTCATTTCAAGAAGAATCTTCTGGGACGGGTCCCATACACCCACGGAATTGATGCTGTTAAATAATACCGGCTTATCGTTCATAATTACCTCTGTACGCAGTTTATCGGTTTCAGATTTCCAAAAATCGTATAAACTGCATTGTAAAGCAACATTTTAAAGGTATATCATGTACGATATGTTCGACCTCCCCAATGAAAACGAGCTTGCCCAGATCATTCTGGAGGCTAAGAAACAGCCGCGCAAGAACGATACCACTCTCGACGTCAACGACTTCTTCCCGTTCAGCACTCCGGTAATGGAAGCCAAGAACAAGAAGTCCAACGTCGTCTCCGACAAGACCGGCGTCGTGAAGCCGAAAGTGGACTTCCGCGATTCCGACGTTGCCACGTCATGGGAAAAGTTCCTCGGCAACATGAAGGCAAAGAAGTCAGAAACCAAGACCGACAACTTCGGTCGTCTCGAAGTCAAGAATGGCGAAAAGATTCCGTCCCCGGAAAAGGTTTCCAGCACTATCAAGGCTCTCAAGACCACTAAGGTCACCGGTCTCAACGGCAAGACCACTTCCGAAACCGAAGAGCTCGGCGTGTTCAAGGAACTCGCAAAGACCTCCGCAACGAAGCTTCCGGACAAGACCGGTGTCGTGAAACCGAAGGACGGTCTCGGCAAGATTGCCGCCAAGCCGAAGGTTATGGACATGACAAAGGCTACCGTCATCGTCAAGGACGCATTCCCGTCCAACGGCAAAGGCAAGACCATCGTCGTGGACAAGACTGGCGTTGTGAAGCCGAAGAACGGTCTCGGCAAGATTGACTCCAAGCCGAAGATCATGGACATGACCAAGACTACGGTTGTCGTGAAGGACGCAATCCCGTCCGCAAAGGCTACCAAGCTCACGGACAAGTCCGGCGCAGTAAAGGCTAAGAAGCTCGTTACCGCCAAGTAAGGTAATCGTATGGCAATAGACCCGGTGGAACAGTACAACAACGTGGCGAGACGTCTGTCGCGAAACCCGATGCCGGTGCATCAGGGGTTCGCCCGTCTACGCATATCGGAACTGCCGGTCAACTATGTCGAGCGTAGGCAGAGCGTAACCGAGCCATACACTACCGATGCCCAGGAAGTGGTCAACGCGAACATCAGGGACTGGGTCGCACCCGGTCTCCAGTGTGCTCTCGCCAAAGAGGGTCACTACAAGTTCGTGACCAACATCCCGACGCAGGAAGACAACCAGTATGACGACACCATCTCGGTGTCCATGCTGACCGACAACCGATACGAGAACTACTGGGCAATCAACCGCTACATGGAAGTCGTGCAGAGCGGTCAGACCGACGCAGACCCGGTGCGTGACAAGAACCACCGCGTCTACGGTTACGACCACCGCTACCGCAACCGTCTCACATACTTGCAGTGGATGGACTTCCATTTCGCAGACGACGTCGCTCAAGAGTATATGATTATACGTCTCGAGCGGTGTCGCTTTACCAACATTTCTCCGCTGAAGTTCAAGCCGGGAAGCTTAGAACCAGTACCGTTCGACCTCAGCATCAAGTACGAAATCCGTCGCATCATCCGCCTTCCGGACCCTAACGAGCTGATGGACGCTATCTGCATCTCCTACGGTGCCGACTCGTACTACGACAACAATGGGGGCATAAGCAATGGCGACTAATTACCAGCGAGGAACTACTTCAGGAATAGGTCACGTCTCTGAACGAAAGATGTCAGGCGACGCATACCTTGCATTCTACATGGACAAGTTCTACTCGGCTGCACGCGGACACCTCCTCAACAAGTACCATGTGGGTCTCTGGGGCGAGTACGTCTCCGAAGCTCTCAGAGTCATGGACAGAAACTCGTTTGCCGACAAGTACTCCCTATCTACTACGAAGACCTTCAAGGACACCGGCGACGCCCACTGGAAGGCGGCGTTCAACAACTGGTGCGACCTCTTCTACGACCGTAGCAGCAAGGTTCTCAACATGTACTGGGCATGCGAATCCGCCACAGTCCAGGGCAACACCGCCAAGACGAAGGACTACAGCTCCATCGACACGACAAAGCAGATGGCTTATCCGCTTGCCATAGGCGACAACGGACCGAAGGACTTGACCCTTAAGATTGTCGACGACCCTTACATGATGTGGTACCAGTTTTTCAACGCACTGTTCAACGTGCAGTACAGCCCTCTCGTTCTTAAGGCTAGAAGCACGTGGCACAAGATCAACGTCGCTATTGACGTGTATTCCGAGGCTACTACTATTCAGCGTAGCGGCACCGGTCAGCTCGCCACTGCAAAGAACCCGTACATCACGGACATTTCGCTCAACCAGATGTTCGAATTCAATTCGGCTGTCCTATTGGGCTCTCCGAACGTGAACCTCTCCCAGGGCGGTGACGGCATCTACAAGTTCGACGTGAAGTTCCGCTATCCGAACTGCTTCCACGGCACGTTCAAGACACAGCTACGCTATCTCCGCGACAATACGAGGGACGGCACCGACCAGTACGCCCTCGACGCCAAGAAGGACAAGATTACGTACAAGTATGGATTCTACGAGGACAACCTCGCATACCTCAAGTCCTATCAGAAGAACTATGTATACGAGGCGTTCAACCCCAAGGAATACTACAGCAAGTACGGCATGAAAATATTCAAGACCAAGGACGAATAGAAAAAGCCCGCTTCAACGCGGGCTTCTTTCATTTTACCATAGTTTCGACTCGTTGCCGGACGTCCAGCATCTTCTTCGGTCCGTAGAACTTCACCATCGACTCATACTGGTTGTACATCTTTGCGTTTGTACGTGTGAGCGGTATCGCTGACACGTAGTCGTCGTAAAGCGTATTCACGAGCTCGGAACACAAAGTAAACGCACGGTCGTCCAGAATCTCCACGCCCCAGAACTCGGTGCTGTACGGAGTGTAGTAGAGACCGTTTCGACCGGTAGCCAGCTGTGACGGCATCTTGACCTCCTCGGAATACATGCGGATTCTGTCGAAACGTCCGCACACATACTTCAAGAAACTATCGATGCGGTTGTCCATGATAACCAGCGGGTCTGTAAACGCACGGTCTCGAATCATCTTTCCGCAAGCATCGAGAGGAACGTTGGTAATAGGTATACCGGCACCGAGGAGCATTCCGTTGCAGATTTCCTCGTATGTCATGTCCGGCTTGTAGAACGTCTCGTGGTGGTCACGTTCGAGATACTTGAACGGATATTCGTAGTTGAACCCGATCATGGTGAGGTGGGAAAGCTGTATACCACGCCAGCGTGTCATGCCCATAGCCTTGCAGAACGTATCGACGAACGTACTCGGCATGTTGGACTTCATCGCGCTCACGAGCTTCGACGGAGAATTGCCCTTGTTCACGAGAACCGAATAAACGGCGTCCTTCTTGAAAGACTCGCACACTGCCTTCCATTCCTCGGCGTCGTCAAACGAGTTCTTGTTGAGGGGGAACTGGATTATTCCGTTGTTGGTGTTCTTGATGCGAACCTTGTCATACGGAATATAGAGGAATCTCGGGTCGTGGTATTCCGTATAGCTGATGGGAATAGGCGAAACTACGTTGAGCAAGGCGACCGTATTGCTGGACAGCATGTCGTTGAACATGTCGAGGGGTTCGCCGAGCCTAGCCGTCGCAAGAAAGTGGACAGTTTCGCCGTTCATCTTCCGTCTGACCGCCTCGATAACGGCGTCGAGACTGTACCCCATGATATAGACTATTTCCTTGGCGTCCATCAAAAACCTTTTCCGTCGTCTTGGATATAAGGGAGGATGTACGTGTCAAGCCATTTCTGTTCCGGGAAGTGGAACATTACGTGGTATATGAGACCCTTCTCGTTGCAGAATACGATAGCCGGTAGCTTTTGCATGCCCAGGTCGGTGTATATCAGGTTCTTCTCCGGTTCAGGCTCGATGACGGTTCGCACGCACCGGACCGGGTCTTCACGCAAGTTGTACTTGTCGAGCCAGTCGAAAAGGTCGCTGAAGGCTTGCTTGCACGCCGGACACAGGTCATTCTCGTCGTAGAAAATGAAAATCCACATGATTACACGCTGTCTGGAAACCAGATCGCTGTACGCCTCGTTACCGTAGTCGAGGAGACGCTTGCTGAGCATCTCGAAACCGCCGTGGATTATGACTCCGTCAGTGCTTAGTGACATCCGCTTATCATCCTTAGTTGTGACTTAATCTATTTCAATCAAAGGCGGATGTTGTAGTTAAAGAGCTTTCCCATGTTCTTTTCGTTGGCTATGAACCAGTTTACACCCATTCTCTGGCACCAAGCCTCGGCGGCAGCCCATTTCGCATGGTTCACAAGCACGTCCATCATCTTGACCTCGAACGACACCTTGCGCTTGCGGTACCGTTCCCACGCCTTCTCGTCAGCCGTGTTGGGAGGAGGGTTTGGACGCTTCGGCATCACCGAATACGTCGTCGGCTTAATCTCTATGAGATACCTCGACACGTCTTTCACCGTCTCGCCGGTGGTCTCGTCTTTCCGCTCGTTGGTGACTTCTACGTAAAGGTCTGGCTTGTAGATAGAGAGCTTCTGGTACTTCGGCGACATGTAGGCGATGGAAATCGTAGGCGGCTCGTACGCCCAGAACGTGATGAGAGGATGGACGTCGCACAAGACGAACATCTTCTCCTCCCATTCCGACTTGAACTGCGGAGGCGGAGCATTCTGCATGTACTTCTCCGGGTGGAGGAGCGTGTACGTTCCCTTGTGGCAGTCCTTGTAGTAGTTATGTGCCATTATACGCCAGCCATCCGGTACATTCTTGCATAGTAGCCAGCAAGGCTCTCGCCGCTACGTCTGCTTGTAAACCGCATTCCCATGAGCTTTTCAGAGCGAGCCTTGCTGTAGTCGCTCTTGACCTCGTATGTCGCCACGATAGCCGGCGTTTTCACCGTGCCGTCAGCAGTCGGATATCCGGTCGGGTCGTTTGCATAGTACGGCTCGCGGATTGCGGACTGGTTTAGACCGGTCTGCCTCGACGAGTAGTCGCCAGTAACGGCTTCGATCTCATCAAGCTTTTCCGTAACGTAGTTCACGTAGTCATTGGACGTCGCGTAGTTGTTGGAGAAGCGGACAAGCTGGTACATGTGCTCGATGTAGTAGGAGTCGTCCTTCTGTGAAGACATGCTTCCTACGATGCTCTTCAGAGACTTCTCCTCGAACTTGGAAATCTTGCGAGGACCGACAAGGACTTCGTTTTCCGTGTCGCTGGCGTACGTAAACGTGATAGCAGCCTTGAGCGGAGACGGCTCGGCGGTTTTATCCTCATGGAAATCGGAATACGTGTACGGACGTTCTGCGTCATACTGCTCAGCTTCCTCAGCAGCCTCGGACGTGTTGTCGTCCTTGTTCTTTGTCTTTCTAAACATGGACATGAGCCAGTCCCACGGATTTTCCTGATACAGCTGACGCAACACGCTCTCACGTGCTGTCGGTGCCTTCAGTTCGCTTGCGAGGCAACAAGTGTAGATGTCGGCTTCCATCGCACGACGCCAGTACTTGTCCTCAAGCCTCAAGTCCTTGTAAAGCTCTTTTGTACGGGTCTTGATTTTCTCGGAAAGGCTCGGACATATTACCTCAAGGCATCCAATCCATCCGCGATACGTGTTGATCATGTCCAGAGCTGACATACCGTAATAAGAAGTATCGCCCTTGTACTCCTTCGTGTATACCATAAGGCACTCGAACGGACCGACCTTGTCGATGAACGCGGTGACATCCATCTTAGTCGTGAGCAACTGGACATACTTTTTCATAAGCCAGCGGAAAGGCTTGATAACAAGGTTGAATACATACACGACCCACGCCTCGATAAGACCGACGATACCGTTGATGTAGTCTTTGATGTACTTGGAAACCATCGAGTCGAGACCGTATTTTATGTTCTTCGCACCGATGAAAGAATACTGCTTCTGAATGCACGCAATAACAGCCATAGGACGATCAAGCGTCGAATTGCCGTCTTCGTCCTTGGTACAACCGGTCAAATTTGCGATAACCTTTGTAAGGCACGGACACTTCAACATGTAGCCAGCAAGCGACTCCCAGTCCCATGCAAGCGAATACTGAATACCGGCTTCAACTCGTTCTGTCATGCCGTCAATAACATCAATAATGCAGAGACGTACAGCTTCAGTAAAATCAAGCGTAGCAGTTTCCAAACGTTCACGTGCTGCGTCAATTTTGTTAAACAACGCAAATGCACTCTTGACGATGACATCGATCCATCCGTCAATAGTACCACCCCATTTCTCTACAAATGCACAAATCTTCTTGATAAATTCCGGTTTGCGAACGACATCGTCCATAATGTTGCCGGAAGTCACTTCATTAATTGCATCTTGGGCTTTACTAACACCGCTGAACACCACCATCATCGCAAAGCGAATTGAAAACGGAAGCTTGTCCATGATATAGTTGTACAGCTTCGAGCTACAGTCAAGTCGATTTATACTGGATGAAACCGCGTCGACCGCAGACGCCGCCATTTCGACACCTCCAGTAAACGAATTGACCAATCCGTCAGCGGCGGTAATAAACGAAGGTTTCAGCGGAGAGCTATTCGAACCAGCCAGTACGGATGACGTACTAGCCGTAGGAGTAGATACGACCGAGCTCTTGACGGCGGTATTCAAACCGTCACTAGCAGAGTTGCGAGGCTTCTCGCACGACATGTTCTTCTTAGCCATTGTAATCCTCCGGGTCGATATTCGGCATTGACGCAGACGGACTCGTCAAGTCGAAGCTGTCAGGTGTAACAACCGGAATGTCGAAGTCCTCAGCCGTCTTGCGGATATGCGTTACCAGCTTATCAAGGATTCCGTACTGGTAGGTGTTCGGAGTCGTGTCCTTGTCACCTACAAGCATGATGATTACGGAATCTACGTTAGCCTTGTCGCCGTCAATCGTAGAACCACTATATGCACCGCCATCGTCCTCAAGGTCGATGAACTGATACAAACCAGTATTCTTGAGAGAAGCCTTGTCCACGGTCCCTTCCATGATTTCCGGCTTGCCCTCGGCACGACCTACAAGGAAGTGTGCGTTAGTGTCGGTCGTCATGAACTTCTGAGCCATGATAGGATAGCACTCGCCCTCTGTATGGCAGACAAGGATTCTCTTGATCTGCTTTCCATTACGCTTAATCTGCTTCTCGGTTCTCTCGATAGGCATCTTCATGACTACTTCACCGCTACGGTTCACTATATCCACTGTCTGCACGCTGTCGTCGAACGGTTCGGAAAGAGCCGGAGCCTTAGCCTTGTTCTCATCCGGCGGAGTTCCGTTGAACGCGTCAATAGTAGTCTGGGAGATGTGGGAAATCTGGAGATATTCGCTACCCTGACCGATTCCGGTATTGTCGCGATTTCCGCCGACCGGCATTGCTGTAAAGATGTCAATAGTAGCTTCGGTAAGAACGTGCTGGGTATTGGAACCACCGTTCTCCTTTGCACCCTGGCCAGCATGCGGATGAGCCATAGATGCTTCGTAGTTGAAGAATCCGGACGCATCCCATACCAACCTGGAGTTGTTTCCCGGATTGGTAATCGTAGACACGTGTGTCTGCCGGTTGTGAGTGTAGAAGAATCCGTCCTCGCCCATATTGCCCACGGCTACGTCCGGATAGCTGTCGGCGAATTCGGAGGGAAGGACGCTAGGCGTAGCCGAGACGCCATAATAAGTTCCAAGGTTGATGTCGTTATCCTCGAAACGGACACGCAGATAATATCCAGCAGGGGGAACTTGCTGGATGCCACCAATTAATGCTGGATATACATACGGCTGGTCTTCATCGGACAAGTCGTCAGTAACGCCGAGGATATGAGCCTTCACGGCTCCACGGTGCATCGTGTCAATGCTTCCCGGCACAACGACCGCCATATAGTCCATCTTTGGTAACTTGTTGTACATATCTACTTCTTCACCTTATCCGATTCGATCTTGCATGCGTTAGCAATCTCGTCAAGTTTCTTCATGGTTTCCTGATAGCCGTCCGTATTCTCGCGGTTTGACATCAGAGTCAGAACGGTGATGTGGTCTGGTTGCTGCGTAGCGTGAGAAGCACCCAACGCACCGGACGAACCTTTGGTGTCCTTCTTGATACGCTTCGCGACAACGATGTACTCGTCGGTATAGTACATGTCCGGTCCGTCAAAACCGCCAGCCTTCGACGGCTTGAGCGTGTAAACGTAAACACGGCTTCCGACAGACGGTCCGATGCAGTTCGTAAGACCGATTGCAAGAAGCTTGGAATATTCGGAAAGGTATCTCAGTCGAACCTGGTTAGCGATAGTGTAGGTATTGTGAACATTTCCGGGGAAGTTGTTGACAACCTTCATTTCGCCGTATACAGAGGTATTGTCCGGCAAGTTAAACTTCTTTGCAGCCTGGTTGCCGTTCATCGCTCCATAATGTTGCATCAAGGCGTCATAGCATTCGCCGTAGCAGTTGGACACGTCAGCCTTACCCTTGGAGTCGACGCTTGAGGACACTATGTTAGGGAACGCTTCCTCAAGATTTTCGCCCTTGTTCGATACGCGTTCCTCTTGAGAATAAAGCCATGCCTCGCTGTTCGTATTGGAATCGACAAACCGTGAGCTCAACGTTGACGTTCGAGAATCCTGCGAATAAATACAAGCCATCGGGTTCGTAACCTTCTTGGACGTATTCAGAGACGAGAAAATAATCGAACGGCTCACTATGTCATAAGTCCAGAACATGTAATCGCCGACCATAGCTGAATGGTCTACGGTAGTGCGTAGCTTGTCGACAAGGTTGCAGTTTATGTAACGCCATTTCATCGTGTCGGTCAAATTCGAAGCCGCATCCGTAATGAGGTTCGTGTACGGTATTACACCCTCGTATTCCTTCATGACGTCAATCATAGCGTCAAGACTAGAACCTTGTATACACTCCGTATTTTTCTTCAGCATTTCCTGAGAAGCAAACTTCCAGTTGAACTTAACAGATACGGTTCCCTCGTTCACAATGCTCTGGGAGCTTGCCGTGACAAGGAACGGAAATCCGCTACCGTCGACACCCGGATATCCGGTATTGAGGAACACGAAACGTCCGAAGCAGTTCTTGCCCAGCTGAAAATCTGGTACGTTGGTAACAAGCACCGTGGCTGTGCCAGACGGCAGTTCATTCATAGGGATATTGATAGTAAGGTCATCGATGTCATTGGAATCGAAGATTCGGTCATTCAATACCACAGTCACGCTAAAGCTTGTACCAAGTCCACTAGCCATTATTCGTCATCCTCTTTGACTTCGTTATACTCCATGTACCAAGCCATGACGCTGTCTGGACTTGGCGTAACATAGTTGTCGTCTCCGGTCGCCTCGGTGATTACCCCATTGAAAGCGTCACCATATCCGAGCCAGTCGCGGTTTCCGAGAACCACCTGTTCGTTGGCTTCACGCTCTGCACGGACAAGGTCTGCTCCCTTATACCCCTTTAAAACTAGCTCATTGTGTATAGCCTCGGAGGATATACGGATTGTCGGACGGAGACGCATCGCGTTCCGTATGTTGTTGGCGGCGGCGAACGCCTTGTACATCGTAGGCGTACCGTACAAGTCGCCAATAACCTGGTCGAGACGACCGTTCTGTGCCATCGGTATGTGGAACATGCCGGCGAGGTTGAAACTGTCGTCACGGATTCTAGGAAACTTTTCTTCGGCTGTAGCCATTACTTTGCCCCCTTACTCTTAGACTTCTTGGACGGTTTCGGCGTCTGCTGAGGGTTGATGCCACCCGCAGACTGGTTCTTCTCGACCTTCGCGTCACGCTTGATCCAGCCCTCGAACATTTCGTTGCCGAGGAACGACATGAAGTCCTTCGTCGGACCCGGCTGCATCCAGTACGTAAAGTTGACTTCGGCGGTTACCCAGATAGGCAAGTGGGTTCCGTCCGAAGAAATGAACTGCTCTCGAGAGCATGTAATGCGGACACTCTTCAGAACAACCGGTTCGATATCAAGGTAGTGACCGATGCTAATTCGCACCGGCAACGGGTTAGCCGTAATTTCACCGCCAAAAAACGTGTTGATGGAGTTGTAAGCACTGACGGCACCGCCAGCAAGCTTCTTGAGCAAGTCCTTGCCACGTTTCGAGCGATCCTTTACGCCGTCCTTAAATTCTCTTGCATTATCCCCAACAAACTTTGTCGCCGAGTCAATTTTTTTCTCGATGGCTTGTGTGTAACCCGGTTCATCGAGCATCTCGATTTTGGCTCCATTCATTGCATGGTATACATTGGAATCTTTGAACGTATTTACGACACCAGATGCAGTTTCTTTTATACCTTGCTTAGTCGCCTGAACTTCTTCGCCTATAATTGCACGGTTCTGCGCGGTCGTACCAGAGTTACTCGCAAGACCGAGCATATCGCCACCAACATCTTTAGTAAATTCGGTCGCTTCCTTGATACCCGCCTTAATCTGTTTCAAGGCACTCTTTCCGGCGTTCATCGCACCGCTGATGATAGCGTTTACGATTGTAGCCGAATCCATGTCCATAGGACGCACGTAAGTCATTTCCACAAGACGCTTTATGGAAATACGGCACATCTGTTCCTGTTCGGGGAGATACCAAGTAAACTTCAACGGCATGCTAGCGTCAATCGACGTTCCGTCGAAACGCTTGATAGTCGTGCTACCGGTCATATAGTTGTTCATGCCAGCATAAGCTAGAGAAGTCGTCGCAAGGTTATCGACGGCTTGCAACGCTTTATTACCTTTTTTAGCAAGCCAGTTGCCAGCTTGAAACGGAACCAAGCCAGCGACACCGCCCTTACCGTCGCCGGTGAGCAACGTGTTCATCATGGCGAAACCGCTCTTCTTTTCCGGAGCTCTCCATTTTGCCTCTACGGTGATCTGCGGACCGCCACCTTCCTTGCTGTCCAAGATTCCATAGAACGGCTCGTAAATGTCGTAATTGCTCGTAGAAGCACAGACGTCCTGTATACGAGTTCTGAACTCGTCGAGGATGCTCTGGAAACCGCCCATGTACGAACGGCGAGCCGGACCGTCAAGTACCTGGATGCGGACAACGTTAGGCTTCGGCAAACCTTCACGCATCAATCCGGAGGTATGACCTACACGCTTCTGGTATTTCTTCAATGAATTCGTATCTGCCATCTGTTACCCCATCAACTTGTCATTGATTGCGTCGCCAGTCATCTTGGACTGTTCGGCTTGAACCTTACGGACTTCTTCACTTGTCATAGCCTCTATAAATCCTTGCTTGATAATTTCGGCAGTGTCCTTAGCCTTGTCGTCCTCGCTCTTGCGCTTTGCTGTAGTGTTTTCACCGGTCGTCGCGTTCGGCTGGTTACTGTTTACCGTCGAACCGCTTGCAAGCTTTTTGTCGCCCTGATAGATGGCGGCGGCAGTGCCAAACCCACCAGCATTGCCGTTGATGTTGGCAAGACCGACCTGGTCTTTAGTAAGTCCGTACATACTTGCACGAAGGATAGCCTTAGTCGTGTCAGTCTCATTTCCGGACAAGTGTGCAACCCCTGCTGCAAACGATTGACCGAGTGTTACTTGGTTTGCGTCGTGTGCATTCATGATGCCAGAACCAGCACCCTTCAAGGCACCCATCACACCGCCACCGTTCTTATATCCGTTATACAAGCCCTTGGCTGCACCGACAATTTCCGGAACGGCGAGCGTATTCAGAAGGGCATCGGTAGCACCGGCCAAAGCCGTGTTGACAGTGTCCTTAATGTTGCCGGTCTTCTTCCATACGTCATAGGTGTTCTTGGCACCGTCAATCAACGATCCAAGACCTTGTATCATTGGTATCTTCTTACCGGCGACCATAGCCCACTTACCGGCAACCTTGGCAGCCTTGCCAGCCGCCTTCAGCATCTTCACCGTAGGTGAATGGTCGATGGCAGACTTTGCAATCTTTCCAGCGGCTTTCATACCAGCCTTGAGCTTGTCGCCAAGGAACGACAGCATCTTGCCTTCTGACGCCGCCTTCTTCGCTCCGCCAAAAAACGACTTAGCCTTTCCGAATATGCTTCCTACCTTGTCCTTTATAGCACCGGCCGCCTTGCCTACCGCACTGTTCTTGACAGATTCCTTCCAACCCTTGATAGTGTTCATGAAGGACGTCTTCAAGCTTCCAATGCTAGACTTGACGGAGTTTACCATGCTTGTAAACTGCTTGGTCACCGCAGACTTGATATTGTTTACGCCATTCTTGAAAGACGTGACCATGCTGGAAATTTTCTTGCCGAGTTTTGAATTCTTAATCGAATTCTTAATTGACGTGCCAACAGACTTGAAAGCATTTCCAATAGAACTCCACTGGGTCTTCAGACCGGACAGCCATCCAATCGCAAGACCGCCAAGAATACCCAAACTTCCACCAAGGATGGAACCAAGCAAACCGGAGAATCCCATTCCACCGGTCTCGGCGACCGGAGGATTGTTCTTTTCGTCGAGATACTTGTCGAGAGCCTCGGACAGCTTGGACATCGTCGGCTTCATCGTGTATTCCTGATATACGCGACCTTCCTCGGCGATCTGCTGTGAACGCTCGCGGTCTGCCGATGCCGTAGACGCATCTACGACCGCACCGGTTCCAAGCTTACGCTGTACCGGCTCTTCGCCTTCCGAATTCGGATTAGCAGAACCAATAGAAGAAGAAACTTGAGAAATTCCGCCAGCATCGGCAACAACTATGCCGTGATTGATGATGACGTTCTTGATAGAGTTCGAGCCAGCCAAGAAACCGTCGTCTCGACCGGAGCTTGCTTCTACGGAGTTCTGGGACGATGCGGTCGCACTTGCGGCAAAACCGGTCGAACCAGAAGCAATCTGAGAATCTGAACTTGTCGATCCGCTGGATGACGCACCGCTATTCTCGTTAAACTTCTGGAACAAGTCGATAAGCGTCTGCTGGTTTGCCAGAACGGCGTTCATAGGGTTCTCGGCTTTATCCTGCCCAGTAGACTTCTTGTGGAACATCACAAGAGCTTCATGCTCTTGCTGGGCGGCTTGTTCCTCGAAAGCCTTTCTCATGCCCTCTTTGACGCCGTCCTGGACAGCCTTCTGTACATCAATCGCCATACGAGCCCTAAAATCAGTTATCCGTAGTTTATATGTTTCTAGGCACTAAAAAGGGCAGTTCATCCGAACTGCCCAGGAATGAATGCTTGAGAAAGCTCTTGCCCAGTGTCTTCATTGTCCGTGCCATATAGCTGGTCGAACTTTTCCACACAGTACTTCTTCACCTCAAGGAACTCGGGGATGAAGAGCTGGTCGCAATCAAGTATCGATGTATGGAGCATATCCGACACGAGACACTTGTCGCGAACCAGAGCTATCTTATCATAGACTGGAAATATATTGTTCGAGGCGAAAGGGATACGGGATGTACACCTCCTTGCCACACTTCGGACACTTCATCTTCGCAGTAATCATCGTCATAAGGCTTGCGTTGTTGATTTCCTCGAACATCTTGCCAGCGTCGTTGACGTTCATGGAGCCGAGGTAGTCAATCTTCTCGTTAAGGGTCTCGCATTCCTCGATTTCGAGGATGACTGCGGTCTTGACGATTTCAAGCAAGTATGTCGGCATGTTGCGACCGGTGTCCCGCTTGTAAGCGTTCTTCGCTTCCTCGACCTGTCGGTCATGGCTACGACGTCTCAGGTACACGTCGCACTCCCTGCCGTCCGGCAAGGTGAACGCATAGTAACCAGTGGCGTGCTTTGCCAAGATAGTCTTGAGGTCGCCGACGATATCGAACTGCAAGTTGTAGAAGCTGACCGGGAATCCGTTGCTGTTCTTCGGAGCCTCGTTATGCTTACCGCACTCGGGACAGTCGAAGTAGATGAATCCGGGCAACGGCTGGTCCGGGAAAGACGAGGCACGTAGCCAGTGGAGGATATACGGGTCGTCAGCAGACAATATGTCTTCCGGCTCGATGCCGCGTAGACGCCTTGCGTAAAGCTCGTTGAACACTCCGCTAACGTTATCCATATCAAGGTCATTGAGGACGAGCATGTCCATGAGCTTGTATGCCTGACCGGTAATCGGTCCGCCATATAGAGCACCTTGCGACGGAAGCCCACGGATTTCGGAGAACGCGTCGAAGTTGCGGACTTTCTGTGCTATTACCTGTTCTGGCGGATTCACGTTGAACTGGTAGTACTGCGGAGGCGGTGCAGCAACACCGAGGTCGGGCGGTACATACGACAGCTCCGGAGGCAATAGGATTTCACGCTGTTGCGGTTTCGGCGGTTGCTGTGGCATGACAAACGGTCTCGGCTGGAATTCTGGCTTGGAGACGTGTACGCTATGACGGTCGGCAAACTGCGGTTCCGCAAACTGGGAAAGCTCCGTCGGCTGTTCCGGCTCGGCGACTTGCTCGACTTGAGCCGTCGAATTCTGGGCAAAGTTATCCGGATATTTCGGCGGTTCCGCGATGGTAATGGTCGCTTGCGGTTCTGCTTGCTGAACTGGTTGCTGTACCGGCTGTTGAATCGGCTGTTGAACCGGTTGCTGTGGGACATTCTGCTGGGACATCATCGATTCCATGTAGCGGTCATAGCCTTGTGCTTGCATGGCGTTGTCATTGATGACCTGGGTATTAACCGGCGGAGTCTGGACGACCGGTACCGGCGTTTCTGGAACAGCCTCGACCTTCTTCTGAACCGGCTTCTGGCGAACCATTCCGGTACGCTTCTTTATTACACGAGCAGCCTCGTGCAACTTCTGGTTGTTCTCCCTCATGATTTCAGCAGGGTTACGGTCAACCGCAAGACCGTGGTTGTTTGCAATCATGGACTTAGCAGCCATCACGTACTCCCTCGTCTGTTCGTCGGTGTTATCTAGCAAATCGTTAATTCTGGACATATCGACCTACTTGTCGGATTCCGCAATACGGTAGATGTACTTCGGACCCTTGTAATGTTTACCGTTCTTCATGTCGACCTCGACCTCCTCCCCACAAGCAGAAGCGGACAGCTCGTCACACTTGTTCTGTGCGAGTTGCGGGTCGTCATAGTCTTCCCCGACAATTGCCGGAGCAACGACATCGAGGTCGGTATATTCCTTACCGACCCCGAAACTGGTAACGTCATACCGGACAACCCAGTACTTCATTACTTCTTAGCCTTCTTTGAAGCCTTTTCCTCTGCGAGGTTCTTCTTTTCGGCTTCAACCGTTTCAGCCACGTTGTGGGCGTAGCGTTCGGAAAGAGTACGACCGAGCATGGCATGGAAGAAACCGCCCATGACGCTCTTGCTGCTGATTTCGCGTTCACGGAGCAACGCACGCTGCTTCTTGTAGGCGGAATCCCAGTTGGTAACGATACGCCACTTCTCGATAAGGCCGGCGATTGTCTTGTAGTCGTCATTACGACCGAAGATAAGACCGCTTGCCACGCAGAGATGGGTTTCCGGGCTGTAACCGGCATCCTTCACGCCAGCGATTGCAACTGCACCCTCTGCAACGCCAAGAACACAGTCCGTATCGAGGTTCGTGATTTCGTACGGATTGCTGTCGATGTCGTCAGGAACGGTATTGATGATAAAGTCAAACCCGGCGTCACGTTCGTAAGCAAGCGTTTCGGTCAAGTTGTCGGCTGAGCTGGTCTTCTTGATGAACGGGCTTGCCCAGTGCTGGAGCACAGTAACCTTACCGGAACGGATGAGGTCGTAGATTTCCGGCTTGAGGTCGAAAATACTGGAAATGGAAATCTGGTAGTCTGCACCGAAACGGCGGTCGCGTGATTCGAGCGGCTTGTTAGCCTCGATGATGAACTGCTGAACGTTTTCCGGAATCACTACGCCCTTGATAAGGATCTTCGGACTGCGGATAGCGGTAGCGTAGTTCATGGAACGCTCGTACATGCGGTGAATCGGATAGAAGTTGTCGTTGACAAACGTCGGAATGGAAACCACGTCCTTGTCTTCTGCGACGAGGTGCATGTCGATGAGAGCACTCTGCATTTCCGCATTCGGCGTAAGGACTGTATCGGCGATAATCATGGAGTCCTCGACGATACGGCATGCACCGATAGTCTTTGTACGACCACCCGGAGCGTCCCACACGAACTCGTCGATTGCGTAGATGACGCGGAGGTTGAGACTACGCAACTTGCGAGCGAGCTTCTGGTCTTCTTCAGAAAGTTCGAGAACGTTGGCGTCAACGAGGTCGGACGCATAGTCGTCAAGCTTGTCAACAAGCATGAAGTTCATACGTTCGTTGATGACGTTGTCAATCCAGAGAACGTTGTACTTGGTAAGGTCCGGATCAATACGGCAGAAGTCCGCACTGGTCATGGTCACAAGGCTCACATCGGCAAGCGTGGAGTACATCTTGCGGAAATAGCTCAGTGCGTTGTAACCGCGTAGTACGGAAAGACGAGAAGTCTCGTCCGTAACGAGGAGGATATTGAAGGCAAGCTTGCCCTTGAACGCATTGTTCACGAATTCGTCAATTTTCTTTTGGATATCCATAAAAATCCTTTAGATGTCTGTCTTAATCTATTTCATTATTTTGCATCGTATTCACGCAACATCGAAATAATCTTTTCCTTCGGGTCGACCGAGGTGTCATTCAGCTTCGGGCAGAGTTCCGGATGCTTGTCGAGATACATCGAAGCCATGCCGAGCGAGTCGAGACCAAGTACTCGCTTTGCCTCTTCCTCGGAAAGCTGTTCGCCGTCCTCGTCTACAACAGTGCCGTCATCGCCGTAATAGTACTGGTCGATGTAAATCGGGTTACGGTTTACCAGCTTCGTCTTGACTTCGGACATTGTCTCCAAAGAGCTCTGCTTGTCGGAGAACAGACGGACGATACAGTTGGACATGTCTTCCGGCTGGGAATCGATTTCGGTGTCCTTCACGTCCACGAAAATAGGGGATACCTTGTTCTCGACAAACTGGAAGTTGAGCTGTCCGTCATCCGCACATCCCTCGTCGTCAACGATGTAGTAACCAGACGTAGTTCCCACGTGTGTAAACGTCAAGTGGTATGGCGTACCGGTATAGATGATTCCACGGTCTTCGTCATTGAAGATTTGGGAACCGACATGGTAGTGACCGCTGAACGTCAAGAACGCGGCGTTGAGAAGTCTCTTGGAATCGAAACCGAGCTGAGATATGTTACCGGCTCCCATATTGGCTCCGATGATGTCGAAGTGTCCAAGAATCACGCGGTTGTCCGAGCCCTTTCTAGCAAGCTTGACAAGCCATTCGTTGACCTTGTCCATGTTGTCCGGCAACACCCACGGAACGAAAATCCATTCTCGACCGAAGAACTTCTCTACACCTACGCGAGAGTCGAACACGGTGACATTCGGCAAGGAACCGAGGAAACTCACCGAGCAGACTTCGCTGGTATTCGTGAACCGCATGTCGTGGTTTCCGGCAATGACAAATACCTTGAACTCGGCGAGCTTGTCCCGGAACAAGCGTAGTGCGTAATCCAGGACGTCTGTAGCGATAAAGCGTTCGTTGTCAAAAATGTCGCCAAGGAAAACTACGTGGGTAACGCCATTGGCTTTCCATTCCTGGATCATGGTGTCGATGTACTCGTGCTGTCCACGGATGACGGCTGTATTAACGGAACTCTTACGGCTAGTAACGCCGAGGTGGAGGTCTCCAACAATTGCAATCTTCATTAGTGATTCTCGTTTCCTAATAGTTTCTGTTCTGTTTCTTGGGAGTGGTTCTCGATAGCCTTGCGCTCGTTCTCATCAGCCATAGCCTTGAGCTCTTCTTGAACCTTGGCTTCGCTCTCGGCAGCCCAAGCCGCGATGAGCTTGTTAGCCTGCTGCGGAGACATGTCGTATTCCTGTGCATCGTTGTCGGTAATCTCACCGGCAAGGATACGCTTCTCTGTATCGTGCTCGGTTTCCTCTCGCAAGTCCTTCGTCATCTTGTTGAGGTTGTTGAGCGAGTTGGTGACAGAGGAAATCATGTTGGCGACGGATGCCCACATCTTGTCGCCTGGGTCGACCTGACTCTTGACCTGGTCATACATGTACTTGAGCATGTTCTTGCCCATGTCGTAAAGCTCGTGTGCCTCCTTGCGGATACGCGCACGGTCTTTTCTGAGCATGTCGTCGTTGATGTCGTCGGCTTGGATATCGTCAAACTTGGACTCGTCAAACGTCACCATCTGTGCCTGGGCGGTCAACGCCTTCGTCTGCGCGATGAGCGTCTTCGCGCTGTCAAGTGCTTCTTGGGTCGAACCCATAGGAAGGTTCAAGTGATGTTCAAACTCGCCGAAAATGTTGTCCTTCGGCTGTTCCGGCTCTTCGCCGACCTTGTCAATGTTGAAAAATTCGTTTGGGTCTACTGTTTCTGCCATATTCTACCACTGGTTTTCTTCAAACCGAAGCGCTGTTGGTCCATTTTCCCAGACAGCTTCGACTTGTTGATTCCATTTCTTTTCTAAAGCGTCCTTAGCATAGGATTTCCCGGTCGATCTCGCTACTCGAGAAGCATAGTCCACTCCCAAGGACACTGGGTCGGATTTTTTTTTACTAATTCATCAATGAATTGATGATATTCAGATTTTGCTTTTGAAAGGTTTAGTGGCTTGCTTTTCCGCAAGTCCAACGGCTTATTGTACGGCTTGTCACCAACAGCGGCATGGTAACCGTCGAGCATACTCTGTAGGGTATCATGGGGCAAACCAAGCGATTTCAAAAAATTTTCATACTTAATCGGGTCGCCACAAGTCCGTACAAAATGTTCATATTGTACCGGATTCGAAAAGTCTTTAAACGAACTGCTCGGTTCGCACGTTACGCCAGTCGCGCCGTCACTAACTGAACCGGTAAACCAGGTGTAATAATTATTCGTTTGCCAAGGCGACATTAAATCTTTATATGGGGATATTTCCTCACGTCTAGCATGGTCAACCAATTTCTGTATTTCGGTCGCCTTCTTGACGGCTTGATTGGCGGCTTGCAATGAATTGTTGACGGTTTCCTGAACCATCTTGGAAATCTGCGGACCGAGAGCGGCAAGGTCGACATTGACCGGCTCCGGCTCGCTGTTTCTGGACACGATTCGCACATCGGCATTTTGTTTGACTTCTTCATGGATTTCAGCAATCTGTTCGTTACGTAGGCGGACTTTACCATAAATCCACTTACCACCGGCTACTAGCAACGCCAGTACTATATCGATAGCAATGCCAAGCAAAATTTCGTGCATATCAGACCCCTTATCCGATAATCTTGCCGATTTCCTTACCGTAGGTAGCCACGTTCACTAGGCTCTGTGCATTTCTAGGGTAGTAACGGACAATTTCCTGAGCGTTGGCAAGCATCTCGACATAGAGACGCTGCTTTTCAAGCTTCTTCTTGAGTTCGGAAATGGAATCGTCGCCCTCGACCATGATACGGACGCCCTCATTAGTCGGAGACCATCCCATGCGGGTGTTCATGGTTTCCTCGTACTTGGCTTTCTTAGCCTTGCGGTAGGCGTCCTCGAGGTTTTCAAGCTTCACCTTCTCCTGGAACAGAAGACCGGCAATTTCGACCGCACCTTCGCCCATGTTGTACGTAGCGTTGTAGAGAATCTTCTCCATATCCGGTTCGCCGTTCGGCTTTGTGGAATCAAGTGTCTGCGTAAGGAATGCACGGAGGTTCTTAATCTGTTCGTTGGTAATCAGCTTTCCCAAATCGTTTTCTTGTTCTTTCATGATTTTATCCTTTATTACGGGTTTAATGTAGCAAAGGCAAGTTTATAGTTCAAATACGCGAAAAACGGCTCATTTCTGAGCCGTTTTCCAATTTCCTAGTCCATTGGACTTAGACGACCTTATATCCAGGCGGAATATAGAGGTTGAATCTGTCGTAGCGGAACTGGACGTTGAAGTTACCGAGCTTGGCGTTGTCGTAGTCGAGCGTAAAGCTAGACGCGTCAACGTTCTTCGGCCAGCAGTTCACGAGCAAGACGCTCAGGATGACGTTACCGTACATCCAGTCGTACAGCTCGAGACGGATGGAGGCATTCCTCAACAAACCAGCGTAGGTGTTGTTGTGGTTCTCCTGCTGACCCAAGCCGAGGTAAATCTTGTTGTTACCTTCGTTTGCAGTACGGTCAGACTCGTGGATAGCGTCGTTAGTACCGGTGTTCGAGAGGATACCCTGGTTGAAGCAAGTCTGGTTCCATGCAAGCATCATTTCGAAAGCACGCATGTCTTCCAAGAGCAAGATCTTGATATCCATCGTACCAGCCAATCCTTCTTGCTGGACTGGGAAGTACTTCTCGAAGCCCATGTACTTAATCGGGGCGTCCTTAATCTTGACGGCAGGAATCTTAGCACCGCTCTGAACATGCAGAGCGTACTCGTCCTCACCGCCTTCGGTGCCGAAGTGGACACCGTTGGTGCACTTCACCCCGACGAGACGGAAGATGTCGGTCGGAATGATCATACGCCAGCGAGTGCTGCGGACCGGGTCGACGAGATGGTCAATCGCGCCAGCCCAGAATACCTTTTTCTTTTGGTCTTCACTAAGTGCCATATGTCACCTCCTTCCTTAGCCCGAGATAATCTCGGTGGAAATGTTGTTGCCGTTCTGGGTAGATTCGACGGACGTGCGGAGGATAATCCAGCGAGCACTCTTTGTCGGCCACAGCTTCACATCGACGATGAGGAAGTTCTGGTCGATAAGTTCCGGGGTGTTGTTGGTGTCGTTGCAGATGACGATACCGTCAATCAAGCCCTGCGGATTTGCACGCTTAATCATGTTCAACTTATCCTGAAGGTCGGACGTGATCTGTGCACGGAGGTTAGTCGTGTTCAGACGGAAGACCTTGTGGTCGAGGTACTTGTAGAACGTCTTGTGGATACCAGCGACAAGCATTGCCACGTGCGCCTGGTTGAAGGCGGTGTCTTCCATCTGGAGAGTGAAGTCACCCCAGATGCACATTCCTTCACGGTTAACACGGGTAGCGTTGACGTGGATGTCGTTGAGCTTAGCTACGTCGCAGTTCTTGTCCTCTGCGCTGTACGTACGAGTGAACTTCTCCTTCGTACCCCAAGCAGACGGAATCGGAGCCTTGTCGTAACCGCTAGGCGGTTCCCAGTAGATACCAGACTGACGGTTGCCAGTGATGATATTTGCCATCTGGATGGACTTCATGATTTCGGCTTCGCCGTTCGTGTAGATAGAATCCTGCACGAGACCGCGACCGTCGTAAAGCATACCCCAACGACCAATAGTGGAGACAAATCCAGTAGCTGCGATTTCCTTCTTGAGAGCCTTAGCGATATCCGGTTCAGACACACCGTCAAAGAGTGCGAAACAGTCCTTACGGGCTTCGCAGACGTTGAGCATGGCTTGCATGACCTGGGTGTTGAGCGTCTCAAGCTTGTTCATGAACGGGTTGTTGATTGCCATACCAGCGGCGACGAGCATGTCGACGTCAGAACCGTCCTTGTTGAGGAAGAGGTTCCAGACCGTGGAGAGCGTGCTGCCAGAACGGTTGTTCAACGGGCTATAAGTCCAGACCGCGTCGTTGATTATAGCCGGGTCGTCAGCGTTGAACGCCGGAGTGATTACGGATCCGTTGAGGACGCCGTTCACGACAGTCTGAGACAAGTCGTAGGAGTCGTTCTCGAGGAAGTAATCGAGGATGCCGGAATCGTTCAAGACGAATTCGAGACCGCTGTCGGTCAACTCGTAGTCTGCGGCATACTGGATGCCGAGCTGAATCTTCGTGGAAGTGCTGTACGGAACGATAGTACCTTCGAACTCGTAAATCTTGCCGTTGAAGCGGTAGCGGATGGAGAGGTACATACGTGCGATGCTTGCGCCTTCGTCGGTAAGGACGTAGACCTGTTGCGGGTTGTTGTCATAGTTGATGTCGATGTAGTCAGTCTTGGCAAAGCCGAGACCGAGGAACGTTGCACCGATTTCGCTGTCGGCAAGAACCTTCTTGGACTTCATAACGTCGAGGTTCCAAGCTTCATCAGCCGTGGTGTACGGATTGATGCTGGAATCCTGAACGATGATGTTGTTCTTCTGGTCTGTCTCGCTGACGTACATGGAGTAGCTGGACACGAGGTAGGTGTCTACCGTGTCGCGAACAGCTTCACGTGTCGGCGTAACAGTCACCGTAACAATAGCATCAACATTTGCAGATTTCTTATCATTCGGAATCGTTACAACCAACTTATTATCACTGTTTTGTGTAACAGTCACATCAGCAGCAGTAATAGCAGGGTCACCCGTGCGAGAAACGGCTTTGACTTCAAGCTTTAACGCTGTATAACCAGCCGGAATCGTTACTGCATCGGTACTGGTACCGGTGGTAGCATTAGCAGCAATCGTTACCGTCGGGTTAGGAGTAATTGCCTTACCTTCTTCGGTATACAACTCACGCGTAACGGCATTGTAAACCGTTGCGGACGTGTCGGACAGATTAATCAACTGAGACGTAATTGTCGGCGGAAGGGTCACAGCCGTATCAACAGTAATTGTACCGTTGAACGTATTGATATCTGTAACAGTGAGGATACCACCAACGATGGAATCACCGTTGAAGACAGAATCAGCGGCAGGAGTCTGCGGATGGTCGTAAGTATTGCTACCGCGAACAATTGCAACCTTATCACCGATGGCATAATCAAATGCAGCATTCGGGTCAACCACGATGATGTTCTGAATACCCGTTTCAGAATCAACGCGAACTTCGTTGATGTCATTCACAACGGCGAGCTTTCCAAAACCAACCGCATTGGAAGTCAAAGTCTTGACAACCGCATTGGCAATGTCAGCCCAAGTCGTCGCACCCTTAATGTCAGCATAAAGCTCATCTTCGGACGGTTCGACGATAGAAATCTTTGTCGTCGTACCAGTTGCATAATTGACCGGCTTATCCACATAGAACTTATCAGATGCGGCAACAACCTTGAGCTCCTTGTATGTAGTCGTATCAACGGTAAGATCAACGATGTCACCATCAATGAGCTTAACATCGGAGCTGACTAGCACAAGCTTGTCGCCATCTGGTCTTACCGTAACTGTTTCAGCCACACCAATCTTGATAAGACGGACATCAACATCGACACCGTTCTTGTTACGGAACGTAAAGACGTCGCCAGTCTTAACAGAGGACACGAGTGCTTTTGTGCCATCATGTTCACCCCACTTGATTGCGGAGAACTTCTTGACGGTTCTGCCAGCAACAGCGGTCTTGATGCTCATGTAGTCGAAACCGTCTTCGACAGCCGTTTCCGGGCTAGAGAAGAAGATTCGAGCAATGTCCGGCTTGCCATTAGCGAAGAACTCAGTCTTGTTCGTAATGGTTGCATTGACAGTCTTTTCAACGATGCTGGTAACAATTGCCTTGCCTTCGACACCACCATTCACCGTAGTTGGAATGATGATTTCGTCACCAGCGACAAACGTCGGAGTCGTTGCAAGAGTTAGAGCAACAGTCGGGTCGGACTGCGGATTAGTAGAATATTCCGGTTCGCCAACAACATCGAACTGGTCGTATGCACGATATGCATAGCTCGGATCGCGGTTAACGATTGCGAACATCACCATATCAGTTTCAGAACGAGACTTCTTGCTGTCACGGAAATCGTCAGACGCGGTAAGACCAAAGTCGACGTTCTTTCCGGATGTCACAGCTTCGGCAATGTTATTAATCTTACGAGTAAGACCATAAGTTGCGGCACCGTCAGTCTTGAAACGAGTGGCGGCGAAGTGTTCGACGTTGAAAGAGGTGTTCTTATCAGACTTGTCGTACGTAACAACGAAGGCGTCAGTCTTCAAGTCACGCTTCTTCGGGTCGGTACGGTCGATTTCCTCGCCGTACGGACGGACGAATTCAACCACGCCACCGGCATCGAGGACGGCGCGTGCAGCGTACATGCCTTGGTTGTACTTGTAGCTCTGGTAGCCATAACCCAGCTTCGAATCGAGTTCGGCGGTCGTGTTCACCTGGATGATCTTGTTAAGCTCACCCTTAGAAGCGTAACCGACGATACCAGCGGTCGTGTAAGGATTGTCTACGACAGTGTATGCCGAATTGTCCTTGAGCTGGATTCGTACACCAGGCGGAAAACCCATTTTAGTTCCCATAGTTTACCTCATGGTACGTTATTTTCCACAAAGTTTATGGGGTGGTCACGATTTTTATCCACACTGAACAAATAAACTACGGTTAGCACATACCAACGGAACAGAAATGGCTGAAACGGCACAATTTTGCAAGATTATGAATTACAAGCTGAACGAGCTGAAGGACGCACATCCTGAAGACCGAGCCCTCATCGAGGCGTTCCAAACGCAGATGAACGACAAGGCGGAAGTCATCAGCCCGACGACTCGCCGTGCTCTCCTCAAGTTCCCGATGCAGTTCGTCCAGCCTATCAGAACTTCCGACGGCGAATGGACTACGCAGTTGCACATCTGGGCTGACGTACAGCTCAAGGAACTGCTGATGATTGACCCTATCGTCCTTACGGCAAAGGATTCCAACGACGACTCGGTTCTCAAGCGTCTTGTCATGGCTGCTCTCGGCAAGTTCACACAGACCGTCAACTACGACCTACTAGAAAAGCTGTTCAAGAAGGACATGAAATACAACGCCGTCGTAGTTCCGGGCGACAAGGAACATACCGAACCGGGCAACGCATGGTACGAACAGGACCTTGAAGGCAACACTGTTGCCGAATACCTTTTCAACTATGCGTCTGGCGAAGGCGAGTTCGCCGGTCAGCAGCAAGACGAACGAATCCTCGGACTTTTCGACCTTTACGCACATGACGCCCTAAAGCTGGATGGAGTCGACGACCCAATCGACCACATCGGCGAGAAGAAGTCCAAGAAGAAGGAAGAAGAGGAAACAGAAAAGACTCCTGAAGCGGAGCCTAGCGAATCGGTAAACACTGACCAGAGCACTGAAAAGCTTGACGAGGACGGTGACCCGGAAGAAACGGTGGAACTCGACGAGGACGGAAACTACCGTCCGAAAGACCACGACGGAACCGGCAACCAAGAAGCGGTCGCCCAGAACCTACTTAAGGTCATCATGAAGCTCGGAAGCATGCTTAACTGATTCGGAAATAGTATCCTTTAGCTTCTCCGTAACTTCATCCATCTTCAATTCGGTATCGAGCATCTTGCCGATACCGTTTTTCATGAAGTCGACATTCCATCCGCCCATAATCATCTTCAGGGCGTCCGCCTCGGAAACCTTGAAAGTGTCCATGAGCAGCTGGACATCGTCCGTTCTAGGCTTTGTTTCCATAGCATTCATTCCTAAGCTCTTCCGGAACTTCCGGTATATCAAACCAGCAGAACACCGCTTCCTTGTCGCACATGTAGTCGTCGCCGTCCTCGGTGTCCCAACACTTGTGGTAATTGTTCCAGCAAGCGAACTCACGACCCTGATGGTGAGGGAAAATCGCCACAGCCCTTCCGTGTTTCGGCAATTCCTCACTTGTTTTCGTCCACTGACTCATCTTGTTTAGCCTTCTTCGCCCTCTTAGCCTTGGGCATTATTCCGTTGAACTTGTAGTCGTAGTATTCCTTTACCACGTCCATGTCGACAAGCTTGTTCTTTATGAGCATGTCGGCTTCCAGCATGGAGACGTCATAAACGTCCATGACCATCTCACGCATGTCGTTTATAGCATTTATCTCTGACGGATACGCGCGTATGTACCCCTCGCTGATGGGCATCTTGTTGAACCCCTCCATGATTTTCGCCTGTGCGTGCTTCGTCAACTTCGTGAACTGGACCGTGTTGAGGGCGTTCACGTAGTTGAACAGAGACGGTGTCATGGAGAGCGTGTAGAGGGCGGCATAGGCGTCGAAGTCCGCGACGTCGGCACCAGTGACCGGGTTGCCGGCTATCCGGTCGGCTACGAACTTCTTGTGGTCGAACGGCATTACTTCTTCACCTCCGGCTTAGGAGTGGTCTGGAACATCTTCATCATGTGGAGGAAGAAACCCCAAAGGTTGTATTCCTGGTCGACCGCATTAGCCGCCTTGAACTGGTAATCGGCAAGCAAGATTCCGAACGGAATGAGCAAGTACTGAGGAAGGTGTTCGACTGCATAATCGCTGAACGGTCTGAACACGCTTCTCGGGAACTTGATATTGGCGGAAATGTAGTGACGAAGTTCTAGAGCTTGGTAAGATGTAACCATGCGGTAGAGATCTTCGATTACGTTACCCTCGAGACGAGGCGGTTCGCCTACGATGTTGCCACGGTTGCGGTTGAAGATCGACTGCATGCAGACAATCATCTGTCGGATATCCGGGAAGTAGTCCTGGATAAGGCGGACAATAGTATTCTTCTCTACCTTGCCACCGAACGGTTCGACCTCGGTCTTGGCAATCTTCATGAGATGGGTGTATAGGCGGTTCTTGTAGTCTCGGTCTTCGAGTGACGGCACATTAAACTCGATCGGATGGCAACGAGACACCAGTGCTTCCGGCATACGGTAGAAGTCGTTCATCGTCAAGATGAAACGGACGGTTCTAGTCTCTTCGGAAATCGTAGACTGGAGGAAGCGGAACATGCGGTCGGCATCCTTCGGCTTGTCAGCTTCGTCGATGATGATGAATCGCGGCTTGCCGTCAGGAGAAGAGTACATGATGTACTCCTCGATGTCGTTCATGATTTCGCTGTCCTTCGTACACTTGAAGAACTTGCTGTCAACCCCGAGGATTTCCGGAATCAGCTTGGCGAGAGAGCTCTTGCCGGTTCCCGGAGCCCCTGAGTAAAAGATGTAGTCGGTAAGAGAGTCGTTCTCCAGCGCGAACTCCATCTCGTCGTGAATTTCAGTAGGCAAGATAAGGTCATCAAGCTTGTGAGCCTCGTATTTCTTGGTCCACGGAAGATTTTTCCGGACTTCGGCGGCAATTCCGCCCTCTTCAGCTTCATCAAAGTTTCCAGAACCCAGTGTTATCATGATAAACTCCTATTATGTCGAACAGTTTTTACAAATACGTTTCTTCTATCGATAGCGATTGCGGTCAAGCCGCCAAGTCGCTGTACGAGCAAGTCTGCTCCGATGTAAACCCCAAGCAGATCATTCCACAGCCGAGAACCTGTACGGACGAGCTTGATGAGAACGAATACTTCGACAAGCAGACCGTTTCGGACGAAGTCCTAGCCAAGTCACATGCCGCGAAACAAGGCGCAAAGGCTGCCGTATATCCGGATGCTGGTCGTACTTCACTCGGCATCATGGGAACCGGTTTTCCGCAGAACGTCTCGGCTGACACTAGCACGGCAAGCTCCTAGAAGAATTCCATCATAAAGTCGCTCTCGTCGTATTCGAGCTCTTCCGGCCATCCGACAGCCTCGAACAGACGACCCAGAATCTGGGCGACACTGGTCTTCCAGTGCTCTTCCCAGTCCGGATGGAAAATCTCCAGCAAGCGTTTCGGACACTCGTCACCGGTGTAACAGATGATGGACACGCCGAACAGCTTGTCAGCCTTCTTGATGAACCTAATCTTTGAACCGGCACCGACCGGCTCGTAGGTATGCTTCGAAAGCTCCGGGTCGTTCAGAATCAGGTAATTCCACACCGACGCACCTTGGCAACGCCACTCGTACTTATTGGCTTGCTTCTCTTCCGTAGTCATCTTCTGCAAGAGTTCGTACGGAGGCGGTTCCGTTTTGACACCGCTCGGACAAGCGATGTAGTTGATGTCGTTCTTCTCTACCGCCTCGAAGAATTCCTTCTTCATCTGCAACAGAGCGTTACGCACCTTCTTACGGTCTAGACCGTCCATCATCAGGTCGACCATCTTCATCATACGGTCTTTTCCGAACAGAGCCGTAGAGCTACGGACAAGTTCGAGACCGGTGATGGCGTATTCTGGCTTGACGGATAGGTCGCCCTTGATCCAGTTGCCGTCGTCATCCTTGTGACCTTGGTCGAGGTACACGATGTCTTCCATGCTTTCAACCAAGCAGATGTACTTCTTTTTGGCTGTAACGATAGCCTTGAAGATGCACTTTTCCCTCTTGAGGAACAGTTCGTTCGTCAAGTAGTTCCACTTGTTGGCGTATGCGAGCATGTACTTGTCGAGTTCCTCTTCAAGGATGCAAGCGTCAAGGATACGGCAGAAGTCGGTCAAGCGATACCGGTTATAGATGACACGGCAGTCGCCACTGAAGTAGATGCCGTCCGCAAATGTGACCTGGCACTTGGTAAAGCCGGTGTGTTCATCCGGAGTACGCATTTCCTTCGACGTCCAGCCTTCTTCGCCGTAAGTGAGGCACATCTTGTTGAAGAACTTCTTGGAATCGAGCTCGTGCTCGGTATCGAAATTCTTGTGCTCGATGAGCTCGTGACCCTTGAAAACTAGGACAGACGTTCCGGTTCCCTGCTTCTTGCGGAACGGCTCGTAGATGTCGCCGAACTTGACGAAG